>MDTF01004114.1_pt1 | contig 23012 bp, 14 predicted proteins | sample 811191 | NCBI WGS metagenome assembly MDTF01 (sample SAMN05326649, study PRJNA326480) | marine metagenome | isolation source: seawater | place: Southern Ocean | collected 2011
ATCATAAATTTTAATCCAATCTAATTGTTCTTCACTTTCAAGTGTAAAGTTATTAGAGGTTGGGTTGGGATAAACGCGCCAGGTGTAATAACTTCCGTCTAATTCAGAATCGTTAATACCACTTACAAAGCCGTTGTCTTGTAATAGTCTGGTTTTAAACCAAGTGTATCCAAATATAATGTTATCACTATTTTGAGGTGAGGTGTTTGCTCCATCAAAATCATACTGGTATTGAAAGCTGTTTTCTACATAACCTAGCTCTTTAGGGTAGCCATTGTCATATAAGAAATTAAGTGCTGTACCGCTTTTGGCGCTGCAATAATCACAGTTGTCTAAATCATTGTTACAACCCCTATTACCATCGCCATATTCTTGAGGTACATCTGGGCTATTAATTAAGACACTATCATAATATTTAGCCATAAATACCGGTAGAACAAATGTTCCGCCACCATTATTACCTGAGCCATAATTGTTGTTGGCTAATAAGTCAACCTTATAATTGAAATCTTTTGGGTCGCCAATGGTGTTGTTGTTTCCCTGCCCCCAATAGCAATCACATGGATTTTTGTGGTAACTGTACAAGTATATCCTATCAGCAATAGAATCTATTTTATTGGCTCGTTGCTGTTCTGTAAAAAATGTATTCTGAAAACTGGTGTTGCTGAAATTATCTTGAACTACATAGTGTTGTGGGTAGCAAGGTTCAGCAAGTGTTTGCAGTGCTTTACTGAAATGAATCAGTTCTAATAAACCCAGTAAATTGCTATCAACTTGATATTGGCTCCAGCTCATGGTGTTACCGTATTGATCTTTGGGTCTAACCCACCATTCCCACTCAAATAAGTGGCCATCAAAAGCATTTTTACACTTGTTGTCTCCAGTGCCAATAGGGTTTATAGCTTCAAGTGGCTGTTCATCTTCAGGAATTCCCCAATTGTTTTCGCCTACTAGCCCTGTTCTTACCCTATATTCAAATAGATTTAAGTTGTAAATATCTGTAAGTGTTTTATCAACCCACGATATACGGCCATCAACTACAGGGAAAAACAAGGTATCTTCACCATAGTCTAAATAAGGCAAACGTTCAGGCGTGCTTGCCCAAATAGGTCCGTATTTGTTTATGAAGTAGTTTTCAATTTGATCTGCAATTTCAGCGTAGTTATCGGGTATACTGGTTCTTGCATAATCTACGTAAAACTGGTAAAATCTATCTTGATAACTGCTGTTTGAAATATCATCGGGCACAGATGCCACAACTTTTAAATTGTGTTGATCTTTGGCTTTATATATAAACCTAGCCAGATGCCACTCCATGGTTTCGTTTTCAAGCATTGTATTGTCAAAAATTGGATCGTTGTCAGAATGATCAGAAGCTAATTCATCACCATGTGCCAGAATTGCAGATACGTTGTAGAGAATGATTTCATCAAAATTATTTGCTACAATATCATTCAATAAATCATCTTCACGTTCATAAACTGCATTGTTGTCTCCATCAACTCCAAATGTTGATCCCACTGCTTTGGCGTCAAAGTAATGGTATGTATTATTTTCAACTACTGCAAACCCACCATTCCCATTAACACTTTGGTTTACAAATACAGAACGGTATTTCTGTTTGTATGAAATTTGGCCGTTGTTTACACTGTTGTAGTCTGTAATAGCTTCTTGCCATTTAGCATCTGGTGTACTACCAGATGTAGAGCTTAATTTACACTTGTTATTTTCGGTTAAAGGGTTAGCAGGTGGGCCGTTTGAGCAACTTTGGCTAATAACATCAGTAGAAATAAGTTGAATAGCTAAAAGGATGTTTAAACCATAAAAAGTTTGTTTTAGTGTGGCTTGGGTACAAGAAGTACGCATGCCAGATAGTGTTGTTTTCATAGTTAATAGGATTTAAATAGTTGTTTAGTTTATAAAAGTAGTGTAAAATACCTAATAACCAAATAGATATAAAAACTCAACCCACCATACAAGCGGGTTTAATGCCTCCATGTATATTTGCGCTCAATTTTTAAATCGTTGAAAACGAAGACTACATGAGTCAGCAACTTTCAGAACAAGAAATTATCCGTAGAGAATCGCTTCAAAAATTACGCGATTTGGGTATCAATCCCTACCCGGCTGAAAAATTTGATGTGAATGCATTTGCAGATGACATTCACGCAAACTATGAACGCAGTAAGCTTGATTATAAACAGGTTAAGTTAGCTGGTCGTATCATGAGTAAGCGCATCATGGGTAAGGCTTCGTTTGCTGAGTTGCAAGACAGCACTGGTAGAATTCAGGTGTACATTGCTCGTGACGAAATTTGTCCGAACGAGGATGACAAAACCCTTTACAACGATGTATTCAAGAAATTGCTTGATATTGGTGATTTCATTGGCGTTGAAGGATATGTTTTCACCACGAAAATGGGTGAGATTACCGTTCACGTTCAAAAATTAACGGTTCTTTCAAAATCATTGCGTCCGCTTCCGGTTGTAAAAACCGATGATGAAGGTAAAGTATACGATGCATTCACCGATCCTGAAGCGCGTTATCGCATGCGCTATGTTGATTTGGTGGTGAATCCAAACGTGAAAGACACGTTCATCAAGCGAACAAAAATTATGAATACCATGCGTAGTTTCTTCAACGATCGCGGGTATTTAGAAGTTGAAACACCCATTCTACAATCAATTCCGGGTGGAGCTGCGGCTCGTCCGTTTATTACGCATCACAACGCACTAAACATTCCTTTGTATTTGCGTATCGCCAACGAATTGTATCTGAAAAGATTGATCGTAGGTGGATTTGATGGTGTGTATGAATTTGCCAAAGATTTCCGTAACGAGGGGATGGATAGAACACACAACCCAGAGTTTACGGTAATGGAAATATATGTAGCCTACAAAGACTACAACTGGATGATGGATTTCACCGAGCAGATGATTGAAAAAGTAGCTACTGAAGTTACTGGATCAACAGAAGTTCAGGTGGGCGAAAATACCATCAGCATGAAAGCGCCATTCCAACGCGTTCCGATTTTAGAAGCCATTAAAATTCACACGGGTTACGATGTGAAAGGGATGAACGAAGCCGAATTGCGTGATGTTTGTCGCAAGTTGGGTATTGAAGTAGATGAAACAATGGGTAAAGGAAAACTCATTGATGAACTTTTTGGTGAGAAATGTGAGCACAACTACATTCAACCAACTTTCATAACAGATTACCCTGTTGAGATGTCGCCATTGTGTAAAAAACACCGCGATGACGATTCATTAACTGAGCGTTTTGAGTTGATGATTAACGGTAAAGAGGTAGCCAATGCTTACTCTGAGTTGAATGATCCGATTGATCAACGCGAGCGTTTTGAAGATCAGTTGAAATTGTCTGAAAAAGGCGATGATGAAGCGATGTTTATCGATCAAGATTTCTTGAGAGCTTTGGAATACGGAATGCCTCCAACATCTGGAATGGGTATTGGAATTGACCGTTTAACCATGTTGTTAACCAACAACAGCACCATTCAAGAAGTGTTGTTCTTCCCGCAAATGCGTCCAGAGAAAAAGGCTGAAATAACCGTTGAGTTAGACGATAACCAAAAAATTATTTTCGATTTATTGGGTAAAGCTGGCCGTACAGGATTGGATGATTTGAAATCACAAACGGGCTTGAGCAACAAGGCTTGGGACAAAGCGATTAAAGGGTTAACCAAATCCAATGTTGCTAAAGTGGAGAAAACAGACGAAGGTCTTTTTGTAGAGCTTTCACACTAAGTTTGGCTGCATGGGTCGTATAACGGGCACATTAAAAGTAATTGATGAATCGCGCTCTATTGGCGAGATTGTGGGTGAAGACAATGTAAAGTACGGAGTGCTTTTAGACGATTTACCCGAAGGATTTCAAGTAGAACAGGAGTTTGCATTTGAGCCTATTCGCATTGCTTTTAGCCGACAACCCCTTGCAACAGATTTGGAGTTGATTGAAACTAAATAAATGAGATGATCTTCCTACTGATTACTTTTATGTTATTGAGTGCTTTTGCCTTAGTAAAGCTCGAAAAATCTAAGGCAGGAGACGCTCAAATTTCAGAAGGATATTTTGTTCTCACAGTACCTAGTTTGTATAGAGCTCCAGCGTTTGTAATGATAATTGCAGGTTTTTCTTTCATTCCCATAATTGTATTCAAGTTTGGCTTTGATACGGAGATGTTGGTTTTTGCTTTTACCATATTCTTGATTACTCTTTTTTTAGGGGCGTTGGTCTTGTTGTATCAAAAGAACCATAGAGTATTGTTTAATCAATCTCATATTCAAGTTTATTCAATGTTTAACGTTGTTAAGCAATACAGTTGGGAGGAGATAGAAAGTATCAAACTTAATCATGCGTTAAATATGTATGTGGCAAAAACGACTAGAGGTACTGTTAGATTTAATCAGCATTTGATTGGATTGAGTGCTTTACTTGATTTTGCTCAGAACAATAAAGGAGTTACAGTTTGAGAATTGTATCGAAAAGAACATATATCAAAAAACGCCCAGTTGGATTTCCAGCTGGGCGTTTTTGTTTTTTTAGAAGATAAAATTCCAGTTGATAAGTACTATTTAATAAACCTAATCTGAAGATTTAATTTGAATCTAAGTTCATCTCCTGTAGTGTATATTTTACCGAAATCATGGCGTGAACTGCTAGCAGTTTCAAGTTTTGTATTGTTTAGTAAATAATCTTCAAATTCGTTCCTATTGTATATATGATAACACACAATGTCACCATTTTCCTTTACTATTAAATAACCACCTGTTGCATCCAACTCTCCTGTCCAAACTTTAGAAGGCATCATACCAAGAGCAATATCGGTTAGGAACCTTTTCATCTTATATGAATAGTAAGGGTGGTTAGATTCGGTATTAAAATTTAAAGGATTTGTTGAAGTGATTTCAGCTACTAAATCAGTAGATTTTGATATAGTTGAATTGAAAAATATGTATAGGATGTTGGCTATAATAAATGGAAGTTGAGAATCAATTAATGTTAGATTGTTCTCGAAAATTGGATTTTCGGTTCCAATAAACTCTATTCCTTCAGAATTTTCATTTATTGCTTCTAAGCGATCTTTTATTTTGCTTCTTGTATCTATTAAATTTATTTTTTCAATCTGATCAGAAGAAAGTTTTGGATTGGAAATTTTGTATATAAAATTGGTTGTTTTTCCAGCATTTAAAAGGGTTGATGCTCCTCCAAGTTGGGACTTTATGCTGAATCCAAGTTCTGGATTAGTTCCAGTTCTTTGGTCATGAATAACTACTCTTATGTCAGTTTTAACAGTTGATTTGGCTTTAATTGAACTGCAATTAAAGGAACTGAGAAATTCTTCTACTTCAGGAATCGAAAAGGTTGCATTTGAGGCATTTTTTAGCTTGGATAATAGAAAAGCAGCTTGTTCATGAAATGAGTGAACTGGAATTTTATATTCTTTATTTTTTCCTTTAATCAAAACTATTTCGGAATCATAAGAATACTCATACGTTCCATGAGATTCATCTCTAAGAATTTTTACAATTGGAAATAGTAAGTTTTCAATTGTGTTTAAATCACCATCTCCAGCATATAGCTTTTTGTCGGCTACAATTTTTAATAGAGTATAAATTTCACTCCATTCGCCTTTATTTCCTTTTAGCATGATTTAATACTCTATTTACGATTTGTTTAGCTGTAGCTTGTATAGCAGGAACAGCCACAGAATTTCCAAATTGCTTGTATGCAGATGCATCTGAAACAGGAATAACAAATTTGTCTGGAAAACCTTGAAGTCTAGCCCACTCTCTAGGGGTCATTTTTCTAATTCCTTGTCTATTTACTTCCCCTTTAATGTTTGTAACAGGTGTGAAATCTTCAAGTCTATCATCATATACTAAATTCCGTTCTCTACCCATTCCACCACAAACTACTGCATTGGCTGTTCCGTCATCAGGTATAATTTCATATCCAAAGCCATTACCTTTACTAGCATGTCTTTTCTTGTGATTGATTAAGGTATTTAAATAGGTGTCTGACAGATAGTATTTCACGGAAACTGTATTTTCCTCTTTTACATCTTCAAAGGATTTCGATCTATCAGTTGGTTTCGGGTACTCAAAATCATTAATATTCAGATCACTTCTAAACCCAACTATAAAAATTCGTTCGCGATTTTGAGGAACACCATGATCTTTTGCATTTATTATTCGAGGTTCAGGAACGTAATACCCAAGATCCTCTCTAAGTACATTTAGTATTGTGTTTAGAGTTTTTCCTTTATCGTGATTTCTTAAGCCTTTCACATTTTCTAGAAAAATAGCCTTAGGTTTTTTTCTTTTAATTACTTCTGCGACATCAAAAAAAAGGGTTCCTCTGGTATCTTCAAATCCACCCCGTTTTCCAGCTATAGAAAATGCCTGACAAGGAAAACCCGCGCATAAAATGTCAAAGTCATCAGGTATAAATCTTTTAGTCTCCTCTTTTGTGATATCGCCAAATGGGATTTCCCCAAAGTTTGCTAGATAAGTTTTTTTAGCTTGTTCATCCCATTCGCTAGTGTAAACACATTTACCACCAAGGTTTTGCATTGCAATTCGAAATCCTCCAATCCCTGCAAACAAATCAATGAATTTAAACTTTTGTTTTTTAGGTGGTGGGAAAGGGATTTCATTATGGAAATTAAAAATTAGATACTGTAGTGCATCTTCAGCTACTTGTGAGGTAATATTATCTTTAGGGTACTTGTATTCCAAAGCCCTTTTGACATGGTTTATAGCACCATTTTTAAAAGATTTTGACACACCATTTTGATGATTGTGTATGTAGTGGGTAAAAGCCGCATTTTCATATTCAAATTCATTTCCGTCATTGGTTTTAAGCGGCTTATATTTTATCTCATCAAAACTTATTTTATCTCCGTAAATCATAAATATCCCACCCTATTAAGCTTTGCAATTTATCAAAATACAAAGGTTTAATTTAAACATTTAGGGTTTAAATTATAAACATAGATTATTTACGAAACAAAAAACGCCCAGTTGGATTTCCAGCTGGGCGTTTGATTTTATAGTCTTCTTGGTTGGGAGGGAGCAACAACAGAATAATTAAATTCTGGTTGCAACAAACTTACCCGAGTACCTCTATAAGTAAAATAGCGGAAAACAGCTATTTTATATATTGATCTGTAAATCAATGAAATAAAACCATTTTTTCACTTCTTTTTTTGAATAATAGTTTTAAATTGGCGTTTGAATACAACTCGTAACCAACTAAATCCATATAACTATGAAATTAACCATTACCTTGAAGTTTTTGTTGTTAGCAACATTGATCTTATCTTTTTTTAAATCTACTGCTCAATCAAGAAGTTGTATATATCCTAATGGCAATTACAATCCACCTCAATACATTACTCATTGTAAGTCATCTTCAACAGCAAGTTTCAATCAAGATTGGCTTGATCGAATATCCGCCCTTGGAGGGATGAGTCAAGCAGGGATAAAATCATCGTCACGAAAACGATCTGTTTTTGTAAACGAATCTATAAATAGTGAAGGAGGTTTTTCTGTTTTAATGCCTACATCTAATGGAGTGATACCTGATGCTGATGCAATAGGTTCAACATTTGCCATAGATGAAGATGGTGACTGTATTTACGAACGTGAAGATGCATTACTTACTAAACTTCAATACAACCTCTTTGACGAACTAATCTTATATAACGTCTCAAGTATTTTAACTTATGGTGATTCTACTATTTTATCGGGTCAAGGTTCACAGTCAACTTACATGAATAACGTATCAGTAAATCAAAAAGCTGAATGGCATTTAGCTCGTTTTTTAAATAAAGCGCATAATATGGGATTTGAAGTAGCTGCTGTAGTGCCAGAAGGAGCCGCATTAGATTACGATAAATTCTATGATTTTCACATTGAGTATGCAGATAAGCGATCGAATATTGATGAGTTTTTTGCTGAAATTAGTGATGCATTCATTCAGCGTTATATTGATTTGTGGATTTATTCACCCTCTAAAGTGACTTACAAAGGTTATGGCGAGGATACACTTTTTTTGCCGCTAGATTCAGATGGCAGAATTTCTGATATTGATAAGTATGTTGTTGATTTATACAATTTTGCGGTTTTTCAACACAGAATAAACAACGGGTATATTCAATCTGAGAATTCTACTGAAGATGATCCTTGTAGTTTTGTTTTACCAGAGAATTGTAACGTAGGCTTTGATGCACATTTTGCTGAAATTGAGTGGTGGGATGATACTTTATCTGCCAATGCCGAAAGTGATTTCCTTAAGTTATTAGGTGTCATGCAAGCTTCATATAATTATAGAACTTCGGGTTTGTTTGATTGTTACCCATCTTTATATGTGGCTCAGGGGCAAGTTGATTTACCTGATAGTTGGACAAATTGGACCAGCATAACTTCTCAACAACGTGCAGATACAATTGATCATTATGCTGATCGAATTTATATTTATGCATACCAAAGAGTTCCATGCGACTGTTACTGGGGTCAATCAAATGCCACAACAAATGATGGAGATGAAAATGATTGGTTCAATAAAGCGAATTATTATTCGAGTAATACAATAAGCACAGAGATTTATCCAGTTTTTAACGCCAAGTTTTATGATTCTACATTATTTGTATCAAACCCTCCGACATTATATGGTGATGGGAATTATGGGTGTGATAATATTTCAACAAACTGTGATTATTGCTACAATAGGGTTGGTGATGCGCTAAGGACACTGCCAAGTAATGCAGACCCTATTAAGTTGGGATATGTTGAAAATGTTTGGCAAGAACAATATGATTTTGACCCTGCAACTACCTCACCAAGTGTACCCAATTCAATTGGAGGCTATGCATGGTTTAAGTCATCTGTTTTAGATGGCGGTGGTGTTATTAATTCAACTGACTCTGACCTGAAAAGAACATTAAACAATGTTGCTTACTTATATCCGAATCCATCTACTGGTGTTTTTAAAATTGTTGCATCAGATAACTTAGAAAGGGTTCAGGTATATGATATCTCGGGTAGATTAGTGATAAATAAAACCCAATTAGGTGATAGAACAATTGAAATTGAGCGGCAAGGCACCTATATTGTTAGGCTTTTTACAACGAATGAGATTCTTACTCAAAAAATTCTAGTAGTTGAATGAGGCGGTTGTTTATCATACTAATGGTTCTTTTTGGATCAAAAAACATATCTGCCCAAATTGGCATAGACACGGTTTCGCAGTATTCTGGAACGTTTGTGCCATCTGTTATGCTTACCGATTCAAGCGGTAATATTTTAGTTGGTGGAAATGGAAGCGATTTACCAGTTATGGCAAAGTTTAATCCAGATAGTGGTTTAAGCTGGGCATACAGTTATGCAATAGCAGAAGGAGATGAAGGTCAGGTTTTTGCTATGACAGTAGATTCTTTGGGTAATATTTACAGTTATATCCATTCTCAGTTTACAAATCATTGGGTTCAAAAATTTTCTTCTGAAGGAGCACCAATTAATATATATGATAGTTTACTTGGAGAGACCTTTATTTCTATTCAGCCTTTTGGTCACATAGAAGTATCTGCTGATAATTACATACAGTTATTTACAGAAAAAAGTGCTGGTCAAGAGGTGGTTATATACACGTTTGATACCTCTCTATCAACATTAATTGACAGTGTAACCTATCAAATTCAATCTGCTGTATCGTGTTGTTATGAACCTGTTTTATCCAGCCCCGGAGAACTTATATTTAATGGTGTGGAAAATGATGTACAAGGGGTATATCAAATAGAAAACAACCAAATAGATCACCATCCTTTTATTGGCCATCAATTTGATGATATAGATTACAGCATATTGCCAAAATGGAACAATCAATACTTTGTATACAGTAATAATGATGTGCTGACAGGCGAGAATGATACTTTCTCAGTTTATAATCCTGAATTTGTTGTATTTGATACGAATTGGGTTGCTTTAAAAAGTAATCAACCGTTCTATGATACTGTTAATAATGGTAATTCAATAGTGAGACCTATTATTAGAGATGCACTTTTACACCCAGAGTATGGAATTATTATTTGTGGTGAATATTATAGTGGTACAAGTGTAAACCCTGTTTTGGCTCAATTCATTGCGCAATTAGATCCAACATCGCTAAAAATTATCAACTCGTTTGTTCAAGAAAACAATAGGTTTTTTACGCATTTGACTCAGTTTGAAGACCAAGTTTATGCATTAGATAGACCAAGGGGGTATCCAAGTGGAATGAATTTGTTAAAGCTAAACTTAGATAAGGTTGTGGGTTTGGCTGAGATTTCGACAAAGTCAAAAGGTTTTCAAGTCAATATTTATCCCAACCCAACAACTGGCTCCATTCAAATAGAATCAGAAACAGCTATTGAAAAAGTAGAAGTTTATGACCTTTCGGGTAGAGTTGTTTTACAGATTAATAACCCAACATCACAGGTTTTTCAACTAGAAAAACAGGGAGTTTACTTGGTACAAGTGTTTACCTCAAAAGGCGTGGAAACTCAAAAAATTGTTGTTGCAGATTAGCTTATCCGTAACACTTATTCGCAAAGCTGCGCAGCACTTTTATGCTGGCTTCTTGTTCTTCAATAAAGCCCATGTGTCCGCAATCAGGAAAGAGGGTATATGAAGCTTGCTCGCTGTTTTCGGCTTGGTCAATCAGTTTTTGGTAAGGCAAAACAGGATCGTATCTACCAATAACAAAATGCACCGGATAAGGTGAGAATTGAATAATCATCTCGCGATCAATGCGGTTTTTCATTCCCTCCAAAGCCGCAATAATTCCTTGTTTAGGAGTTTTAAGGGCTTGCTTTTTCAGTCGGTTTATTTGTTCGCGGTAAGTTGCTCGGTTTTTGGGTCTAAACAGCAACGGAACAGATTTTCTGATAAACGATTTATGGTCTCTTTTTACCAAATTGATAGACAAATTGCGGCCGCGTTTGCGTTCATCAGAATCGGCATGTGTAGTTGAGAAATACAAACACATTCCTTTTACCCAATCGGGGTGTTGCTCTGCAAAAGCCAAAGCCACATAGCCTCCCATAGAATGGCCAACCAAAACTGCCTTGCGAACCGATAAATGATCCATTACGGCTTTCACCGCCTCGGCCATCAATTCCATGCTGTGCACATAACCAAAGCACTCGCTTTCGCCATGTCCGGGTAAATCAATAGCAATAACACGCTTAGATTTAGAAAGCTCGGGTAGCAAATCTTGCCACATCAATGAGCTTTCTAAAAATCCGTGCAATAAAATAACCACACGCCCGGTACCTTCTTCACGGTAGTGAATAGATCCATGTTTAAAAGGAGCAACAGGCATGTTTGGTTTTATTCGTTCATTAAGGTTTCAATCTCGTCTGCTTCAATAGGAATGTTACCCATTAAATTGAAGTTTCCACCCGAGCGAATAACAATATCATCTTCAATACGAATACCAATGTTTTCTTCAGGAATGTAGATTCCGGGCTCAATGGTAAACACCATGTTTTCTTCCATTGGTTCAACCCAACTACCCACATCGTGTGTATCTAAACCAATGTAGTGCGATGTTCCGTGTGGAAAATACTTTTTGTAAGCTGGCCAAGCCGGATTTTCGTTTTTCACATCCGTTTGATCCAACAATTTCAAACCAATCAATTCGCTGGTCATCAATTTTCCAACCTCTTTGTGATATTCAGGAAGTGTAACACCCGGTTTTAACATGTTGAAACACTCGTTTTTCACGCGCATTACTGCATCGTAAACTTCGCGTTGACGCGGAGAGAATTTTCCGTTTGCAGGCAAAGTACGTGTCAAATCAGAATCGTAGTTGGCATACTCAGCACCTACATCCAACAAGATCAAATCGCCATCTTTACACTCTTTGTTGTTTTCGATGTAGTGTAACACACAAGCGCTTCCGCCTGATGCAATAATCGGCTGGTAAGCAAATCCACTAGCTCTGTTTCGGATGAACTCGTGATACAATTCAGCTTCAATCTCGTGTTCCCAAACACCTGGTTTGATGAATTTCAACAACCTGCGAATACCTTTTTCGGTAATGTTGCAAGCGTGTTGCATCAACTCAATTTCTTCTGGTTCTTTGATAGAACGGATGTAGTGTAAAATTGGAGCTGATCTTTTATAGGTATGCGCTGGATACTTGTTTCTCAATTTCTTGATGAAGCGATCTTCGCGTGTTTCAACTTCCGTTCCAGCACGTAAATGTTCGTTAAGGTTGATGTAAACGTTCTCTGCTTCGGCCATCATTTTGGTAAAAATGGTTTCGAATTGATCTAACCAATAAACCGTTTTGATTCCTGAGGTTTCAAAAGCAGCGTCTTTATCTAATTTGGCACCTTCCCAAACAGCGATATGCTCGTTGGTTTCGCGTAAAAACAAAACTTCACGAAGTGCAGGATCATGACAATCAGGAAATACCACCAAGATACTTTCTTCTTGATCTACACCACTTAAATAAAAGATGTCGCTATGTTGTTTGAAAGGAAGCGTTCCGTCTGAACTAGTAGGGTAAATATCGTTAGAATTGAATACGGCAAGCGATTTGTTATCCATTTTGTCTGCCAGCTTCTTGCGATTCTTCACAAACAAGTTGCTGTCTATTCTGGAGTATTTCATAAAGCTTAAATTTTGGTCAAAGGTATGAGGAATAGCGTACTGGCATAGAAATGTGGGGTCTAAACTTTTTTGATATTGAGTTGTTACCTGAGTCACAGAAACTTCGAAAACCTTTTGTTATGTAGAATTAATCTGAATAACAAAAAGGGCTTCAAGAAAAAGTGTGGATAATTACATTTGTTTCAGTAAAAATCATTGAAAATATGAGTGCTCCAACTGGAATTGTCAAAACTTCAATCGCGCGAAAGTTCGTGATGGCCTTTACAGGCTTCTTCCTTATCGTGTTTCTATTAACCCACCTTTCAATCAATTTATTAACCTTATCGTCAGATCCTGAAGCATTTAACGAGGCTTCGCATTTCATGGCTACAAACCCATTGATCCAAGTCATGCAGTATGTATTGGCTGCTGGATTTTTGATTCACATCATCATGGGAATCAAGCTAACAAAACAAAATTCTGATGCACGTCCGGTTAAGTACGTGAAAAACAACGCAGCTGCAAACTCTGGTTTTGCATCGCGTAGTATGATCGTTACTGGCCTGTTGGTGTTGGTATTTATCGTTTTGCACTTGAAAGATTATTTCTGGGTGTTGAAATTCGGTGATATGACTCCTTACAGTTCAGACTACGATTTAGTAGTTGGATTGTTCAGTTCTCCACTTTACACAGTTATTTATGTAGCTGCATTTGTATTGTTGGGAATTCACTTGAGTCATGGTTTTCAATCAGCGTTTCAGTCTTTGGGTGCAAATCACCCACAGTACACGCCTTTTGTAAAAGGGTTTGGAACCTGGTATTCAATTTTGGTGCCTGCCGGATTTGCTTTAGTTGCTGTTTGGCACTTTGTTCAATCACTTTAAGAATTTGAAAAACGCTGTTTGATATGTCAACATTAGATGCAAAAATCCCAGAAGGGCCGATAGATAAAAAGTGGACAAACCACAAAAACAAGATTAATCTGGTAAACCCTGCTAACAAGCGTTTAATCGATGTTATTGTTGTAGGTACTGGTTTAGCTGGTGGTTCAGCTGCTGCTACTTTAGCAGAGCTTGGCTACAACGTTAAGGCATTTGCTTACCAAGATTCGCCACGTAGAGCGCACTCTATTGCTGCTCAAGGTGGTATCAATGCTGCAAAAAATTATCAAGGTGATGGTGATTCAACCTATCGCTTATTCTACGATACTGTAAAAGGTGGTGATTACCGCTCTCGTGAGGCTAACGTTTACCGTTTGGCTGAAGTATCTGCAAACATTATCGATCAATGTGTTGCTCAAGGTGTTCCTTTCGCACGTGATTACGGTGGTTTGTTAGATAACCGTTCTTTCGGTGGGGTATTGGTTTCAAGAACCTTCTACGCTAAAGGACAAACGGGTCAGCAATTGTTGTTGGGTGCTTACTCAGCAATGAACCGTCAAATTGCTCGTGGTAAAATCAAAATGTACAACCGTCACGAAATGTTAGACGTTGTTGTAGTTGATGGAAAAGCACGTGGTATTATCGCTCGTAATTTGGTTACTGGTGAAATTGAAAGACACAGTGCACACGCAGTAGTTATTGCTTCAGGTGGTTACGGAAACGTTTACTTCCTTTCAACAAACGCAATGGGTTCAAATGCTTCAGCAGCATGGAAAATCCACAAAAAAGGAGCATACTTCGCAAATCCTTGTTACACGCAAATTCACCCAACATGTATTCCACGTTCAGGTGATTATCAATCGAAATTGACTTTGATGTCAGAATCGTTGCGTAACGATGGTCGTATTTGGGTTCCTAAAAACATGGATGATGTTCTTGCCATTCGCGAAGGACGTAAAAAACCAACTGACCTTTCTGAAGAAGAAAGAGATTATTACCTAGAAAGACGTTACCCTGCATTTGGTAACTTGGTTCCGCGTGATGTGGCATCAAGAGCTGCCAAAGAGCGTTGCGATGCCGGTTACGGTGTTAACGAAACAGGCGAAGCGGTTTATCTAGATTTTAAATCTGCTATTGAGCGTTACGGTAAAGAGCAAGCTCAAATCCACGGTATTTCAAATCCAAGCAAAGAGCAAATTCTTGAAATGGGTGAGAAAGTGGTTGAAAATAAATATGGTAACTTATTCCAGATGTATGAAAAAATCGTGGATGAGAACCCATACAAAACACCAATGAAAATTTATCCAGCAACACACTACACAATGGGTGGTATCTGGGTAGATTACAACTTGATGACAACCATTCCTGGTTGTTACGCAATTGGTGAGGCAAACTTCTCAGATCACGGTGCTAACCGCTTAGGTGCTTCTGCATTGATGCAAGGTTTAGCTGATGGTTATTTCGTATTGCCATATACTATTGGTGATTATCTATCTCACGATATTCGTACAGGAGCTATCCCAACGAATACGCCTGAGTTTGATGAAGCTGAAAAAGCTGTAAAAGATCGAATTAACTTCTTTATCAATAATAATGGTACGAAGACCGTAGACCATTTCCACAAACGCTTGGGTAAAGTAATGTGGGATAAGGTTGGTATGGCTCGTAACGCCCAAGGCTTAAATGAAGCCATGGCAGAAATTAAAGCTATTCGTGAAGAGTTCTGGAAAGATGTTAAAGTTCCAGGAAAAGCTGACGAATTAAATCCAGAGCTTGAAAAAGCAGGACGTGTAGCTGATTTCTTAGAATTGGGTGAACTATTCGCTAGAGATGCCTTACAACGTGAAGAATCATGTGGTGGTCACTTTAGAGAAGAGTCTGTTGAACTAGATGGTGAGCAAAAAGGTGAAGCTAAGCGTAATGATACAGATTTTGCATTTGTTGCTGCTTGGGAATACAAAGGCGAGCCAGCTGATGCTGTTCTTCACAAAGAGAACCTAGAGTTCAAAGACATTGAATTAAAACAAAGAAGTTATAAATAGATGCATGTATTGAGGTGTTAGGATTCTAATTACTCAATACTCAATACAAAATATCTAAGAAGATGAATTTAACGCTACAAATCTGGAGACAAAACGGACCAAACGATGCAGGTCGTATGGTTGAATATAAAGTAAGCGACATTTCAGAACACATGTCATTCTTAGAAATGATGGATGTTCTAAATGAAGAATTGGTTGCTAAAGGAGACGATCCGGTAGCATTCGATCACGATTGTAGAGAAGGTATTTGCGGAATGTGTTCTATGTTCATCAATGGTGAAGCACACGGTCCGGATAGAGGGGTTACTACTTGTCAGTTACACATGCGTATGTTCAACGATGGCGATACGATTTACATCGAGCCATTTAGAGCAAAAGCATTCCCTGTAATTAAAGATTTAATTGTTGATCGTTCTTCATTCGATCGTATTCAACATGCTGGTGGTTACGTTTCAGTAAATACATCAGGTAACACACAAGACGCTAACTCATTACCAGTTCCTAAAGCTGATGCAGATAAAGCATTTGATGCTGCAACTTGTATTGGTTGTGGAGCATGTGTAGCAACTTGTAAAAACTCTTCAGCAATGTTGTTTGTTGGAGCTAAGGTTTCTCAATACGCCCTTTTACCACAAGGTAAAGTTGAAGCTGTTGAGCGTGTTAAAAACATGGTTCACCAAATGGATTTAGAAGGTTTTGGTAACTGTACCAACACCGGAGCATGTGAAATTGAATGTCCGAAAGGAATTTCTCTTTCAAACATCGCTCGCATGAACCGTGAGTTCTTTGTAAGTGCATTAGCAGGCGAATAATTATATTCCAATTATCTTTTGGTATAGCCCTCGATCAATCCTGATCGGGGGCTTTTTTTATGATATTATGTAACCTTTTTGAAAATCTGTTGTTTATAGTTCTTTCCATTCCGTATAAATCAAGCTTGTGCCTAAAAAATCTATTTTGCTTTACATGTTGGCTACCATGAATTTTACCCATTTGGTAGACTTCATGATTATGATGCCCTTAGGCGATCAGCTGATGAAAATTTTCGGAATAACTCCACAGCAATTCACAGTTATTGTATCAGCTTACACGTTTAGTGCTGGTGTTTCGGGTTTCTTTTCAGCATTTTTAATTGATCGCTTCGATCGTAAAAAAGCGCTTCTTACAACATACGTTGGCTTTACACTTGGAACATTGAGTGTGGTTTTGGCAAATTCATATGAAATGTTGGTTTTAGCACGCATTTTAACTGGATTTTTTGGCGGTGTAATTGGTGCACTAGTTCTTTCTATTGTAAGCGACTTATATACGTTTAAAGAGCGTGGAAAAGCCATGGGGATTGTGATGGCTGCTTTTGCAATGGCTTCTGTTTTGGGTGTTCCAATTGGTTTGTATCTAGCAAGTCACTTTGAGTGGCATACACCATTTTTGTTTTTAGGGAGTTTGGGGCTGTTAATTTCAATTGCAGCGTTTTTCATAATGCCAACCATGAAAGGTCATATTGGAGAATCTTCTGCTGTAAATCCACTTCAGGTTTTGAAAAATATATTTAGCGATACAAATCAGGTGTTGGCGCTCTTTATGGGATTTGTATTGATTATGGGTCAATTCATGATCGTTCCCTTTTTTGCACCTTACATGATTAGCAACGTAGGATTTACAAGCGATAACATTGCGCTTCTCTATATGTTCGGTGGCGGAGCGGTTATGTTTACTGGTCCATGGGCTGGAAGATTAACTGACCGTTTTGGAGCCAATAAGGTTTTTACAATAGCATTAATAAGTTCAGCAATTCCGATACTTATTTTTACCAACCTCCCACATGTGGCACTATATATTGCGCTAATTGTAACTACTTTATTCTTTGTGCTTGCAAATGCGCGGATGGTACCAATGCAAACGATGACTACAGCAGCAGTTAGCCCCCAAACTAGAGGAAGTTTTATGAGTGTAAAATCGTCTTTTCAGCAATTATCTGCTGGAACTGCTTCATTAGTTTCTGGTTTTATTGTAGTGCAGGCAGAAAGTGGTGAACTTTTAAACTTCAGTTATGTTGGAATAATATCAGTTGCAATTTCATTAACTAGTTTAATTATAGCTCCTAAGCTCAAAGTAGCAGCTGGAAATTAATAACCAAAATTTATTAGTTTATACATACAATTGATACTATCAAATAAATCACATGTTTTAATTTAGCTCAGTATATTTTACTTTTATGTCATTAACCAAAATTTATTCTATTTATATGAGATTTATCGATCAAATCCTTAAACCTGGTCGTACTCTTCTTTTTGGTAATTCTGTAATTCTCTCACTAGGTTTACTTGCGTTTTCTATAGTTGAATCTCAAGGTCAAGTAACCCGTTCATTGGGTGATTTAGCATTTACAGGTTTAGATGTTCAAGCAGATGAAGCTCAATTGGTTGTGCTAGAAGACATTACTGCTGGAGAAACATTTTTTATTACAGATAATTCGTGGAATGGAACTTCATTTGTTCCAGCCAACAGCAGCGAAGGATTTATTCGTTGGGTTGCTCCAAGTATGACTGCGGGAGATATTACTGAACTAGATGTTACTAATCTAAGCTCATCTGCTGGAGGAACGATGACGTCTGTTCAGGGGGCAATGGAACTCAACAACAATTCTGATGGCGTTTATATTTATCAAACAAGCAATGGGCTTTATAACGGAACACCAGTCTTTTTGGGCTTCGTTGGTAATGGGACGGGGCAGGCAGGAAGCTTTTCTGGTACAGGAATATCAGATGGAAATTATGCAATCTTGTTGGGGTCTAAAAACGGTGCCTATGCAGGAACAAGATCAGGCCTAGATAAATCTGGTTATTTAGCACTGTTGTATGATGTAACAAACTGGACTGTAGGTGGTAGTTCTAATAATCTTATTTACACCCCATTTTCTTTCGCTGGTTGTACTCCAGTTGATGTAACTAACTTATCTACAGAAGTAGATGATGCAGAGGTAACACTTAATTGGACAAACAGTGCATGTTTTTCAGATGTTTTAGTAGTTGCTAAGGCTAATTCTGCTGTAACGGCTACTCCTTCAGGTGATGGAAGTTCATATACAGCCAACGCAACTTTTGGAAGCGGAACCAATTTGGGTTCTAGCGAGTATGTGGTTTACAAAGGAACTGATAGCACGGTTACTATTTCTGGTTTAACCAACGGAACAACCTACCACTTCGAAGTTTTTACAACAAACGACTCAAATTGGAGTAGCGGTGTAACAACTAGTGCAGAGCCATTTGCTCCAAGAACATATTGGTATGAGCCGTTTGACGACAACAGTCAGTATACGGTTACACAAGGCGGAGAAGGAAACAACGGAACTGGAGCATATTTTCAAATAACTGACGGTTCAAACATCAATGTATCGTATTCAAACACAACTGGAGATTATTTCGCAGCCCAGGATATTGATAACGGTGGATGGTCAGGAAGTGCATCTCCAAGTCAAATTACATGGAGTAATATCTTCATAGAAGGATTTTCATCATTAACTTTTGATGGCTCTTTCGCATCAACTGGTGGCATTGATGCTGACGATTCTCTGTACTTTGAATATCGAGTTGATGGTGGTTCTTGGACAAAATTCTTAGCATTTGCTAATGATGGTGGTTCAAACACCAATTTCTTGCGCGACAACGATTACAACGGCATTGGAGAAGGAACTCAACTGACTTCTAGCTTTCAATCTTTTGCAGCAATTATTGCACAAACAGGTTCATCTTTAGATATCAGATTAACACTGTATTTAAATGATAGCGGAGCAGACATTGCCTTTGATGAATTTTCACTTGAAGGAAATTATGATGGCTTAGTATTCTTTGATGGCACTTGGTATCCTGAATCTCCTTCAGGTTCAACAGGTGGATCAGATGCGTTAGTTATTCAAACTTCTGGAACCGTAACTTCAAATGGAGAAGTAAATAATGTTCGAGTTCCTGCCGGATTTGCTTTAACCATTACCAATGGCGCTGATATCATTGTTAATGGTGATATCGAAAACAACGGTACAATCACTGTGAATTCAGGAGCTTCTATTTCACAAACGGCCTCTTCTGATGGTAATTCAGGTACAGGATCGTATGTAGTTGTTCGTGAAGGTTACAACGATTCAACGGATTATAATTTGTGGAGTTCTCCTGTTTCTTCTGCAGCTTTAACTACTGTATTTACAGGAAGTAACAACTGCGATATGTATGCTTATGATGAAGTAGAGCAAGAATGGAGATACGATTTCTTAGCTGGCTCAACATACAATTGTTTGGGTAACACCGGAACATGGCCTTCATCGGTATTAATGACCAATGGAGCTGATGGTATCATGGATGTAGCTAGAGGTTATTTAATGCCTGGATCTCCATCAAATACAACAAAAACATTCACAGGAGAAATCAACAACGGAACGTATACGTTTAATGTGCAAGAAACAGATTCGGTTACCGATCCTTCTTTTGGAGGAAACGACTGGAACTTGGTAGGAAATCCTTATCCAGGAGCAGTATTGGTTGACAATTTCTTAGCTACAAATTACAACAGTGGCGCTGGTGATATTACCAATGCAGTATATTTCTATGTTAGATCTGGCGGTTCGCTAACCAGTGGAATGTATGAAACATATACAACTGGCGACAATGCTTACATTGGATCTGGACAAGGATTTTTTGTTGAAGCAATCAACGATGGAACAATAAGCTTTACCAATGCCATGCGAGGCGGTGATAACAGCACTTTTAGAAGTTCATCAAGTAATCCTAAAGTGGCCTATTTCCATTTAGAAGGAAACGGACTATCTGATGCTTTTCGTGTTTACATTGATGCCAATGCTTCTAATGGTGTTGATTATGTTTACGACATCAGTAAAATGTACAATTGGAGTGGATTCAACGCTTATACAAGCATTGATGATCGTGATTTTGTGTTCCAAAGCATTGAACCAATAAACTTTAATGAATCTAAGAGTATTCCCTTAGGTTTTGAAATTCCAACTGATGGTGATTATACTTTGGTGTTAGATTCAACCAGAGGAGATTGGAATAACATCCAATTGATGTTGCGTGACAAACAAGAGCAAACACTGAAATTGGTTTCGGATTTATCTGCAATTAACTTGACATCAGATACATATAAAAACAGATTTGAATTGTTTATTCAACGTGTATTTTCTGAAAATCCTGAAACGGGATCTCTAGTTTCAACTCCACCAAATTCAGATGCAACAGGTATAGAAGAAGTATCAGAAAATCAGCTAGTGATTATTATGAATGACAAAGCCGCTGAATTAGTTAGTGATGCAAATATTCAATCGTATTCACTTTTCGATCTTTCGGGTAGAATGATTGAAAACAAACAAGTAAATGATCATTCAGCTCATGTGAATGTTCAAAATAATGGAGCATACATCATTCGCGTTAAAATGCAAGACAACTCAGTTGTGACGCGAAAAATGGTTTTATAAGAGTCTAGAAATAGATTACAATATTAGAAGGCGCAGTCAAATTTTTGACTGCGCCTTTTTGTTGAATCTAAAACCTGTTTCATAACTTAATGGTAAAGTTGGGTTAGGGTATTGGAAAACCTATTGTAAATCAAATGCTTATATTTGAGTATCAATCGCAACACCTGTTAAATACCCAAAGCTTATGTTCGGTCAGAAAACCTTACCTGATCAATTTTCTACATTCCTTTTTGCAATAACGTTTTTCATAACGGCCTTCATTCCCCAAGAATCTAAAGCGCAATCCTTGGTTCAAGGTAATTTGTCGCTCATCGGTTGGAATGCCGATTCAGATACTCTTTTGGTAGTAGCTTTAGATACCATACCAAGTGGTGAAACGGTCTTTTTCACCGATAAACAGTGGAACGGATCAGCCTTTATTTCATCTGAAGGAACCAAGAGTTGGTTAACACCACAAGTCAATCCAGGAACAGTTATCGCATTATCGGCTTCTGGTGCTTCTGTTGGAGGAACCGTCTCTCAAATTAGCGGATCATTCAACATCGCGTCTAGCGGTGATGGTGTTTTTCTGTATCAAACAGACAACAATTCTTCTACAGGAGATCCTACTTTTTTAAGCTTCATGGGAAGAGATAGTTCCTACGCTGGAACATTTGCCAATACTGGATTATCCAACGGAATTTATGCTGCTTTAACGGGTGCGAACAATGCCGTTTATAATGGTACTAGAACGGGATTTACCAAGAGTAGTTTTTTGGAGTTTCTATTCCTCGGATATAACTGGAATACTAGCAGTACTCCAATCGCATTCGATACCACTTATTTCAGTGTAAACACATGTGGTTCTGCAGGAGATGTGTCATTTTTAAGTGCTGTTTCTAGCGATAACGAGGCACATATCTTTTGGGATAACAGCACCTGTTTTGATCAGGTTTTGGTTGTTGCGCGTGAGAGCTCAGCAGTATCTGTATCCCCTACTGGAAATGGAACATCATATCAGGCAAGTTCTATTTTTAGCAATGGTACTCAGTTGAGTGCTGGTGAATACATTGTTTATTTCGGGAATGGTTCAGCGTTAGATATTCAAGGTTTAACCAACAATTCTACCTATCATTTTAAAGTGTTTACCAGGTTAGGTTCCGATTGGTCTTCGGGTGTTTCTGTTGACGTAACTCCCGGGCAATATGTTGGTATATGGGATGAACCGTTTGATAATAACACGCAATTCTCAGTAACCGCAGGTGGAATGGGAAATGATGGTTCGGCTGATTATTTTCAAATCACAGATGGATCTAATATCGATAAAGACTACTCAGAAATTTCGGGTGATTTCATAGCTGGTCAAGATGTTGATGATGGAGGCTGGGCAGGAAGCGCTTCTCCAAGTCAGTTAACTTGGACAGATATCTACATTGAAGACCTAACCGATTTGGTTTTTTCAGTTGACATTGCTTCTGATGGAGCTGGTTTTATGGACGCTTCTGATGCCTTCTTAATTGAGTATCGCATTGATGGAGGTTCGTGGACAAATCTTATGGCATTCAATAACGAAGGAACAGGAGTCAACACGTACTTCCTTCGAGATCATGACTTCAACGGCACTGGAACTGGAGCTTTGCTGTACAGTAAATTTCAAACATTTTACACTTCAATTTCCAGCACGGGTTCTGCAATGGACATACGTTTAACCATGAGCATAAATGCTGGAGGTGAAGATATAGCGGTTGACAATTTGTATTTGAGAGGTCAGCACAATGGACTCGTTTTTTCTGAAAATGCATGGACTCCAAATCAACCCAACAGTTCAACAGGAACACTAGATGTACTGATTTTAGATGATGGAGCTCAAATTACAGCAGATGCAGAGGTTGAAAATTTTAAAGTGCCACACGGATCGGTTGAGTTAACTAGCGGAACTGACCTTACGGTAAATGGTTATTTCCATAAC
>MDTF01017966.1_pt1 | contig 23008 bp, 21 predicted proteins | sample 811191 | NCBI WGS metagenome assembly MDTF01 (sample SAMN05326649, study PRJNA326480) | marine metagenome | isolation source: seawater | place: Southern Ocean | collected 2011
GTTGATAGGCTGGATGTGGAAGCGCAGTAATGCGTGTAGCTGACCAGTACTAATAGCTCAATTGGCTTGATTTATGCACTGAAAAAAATTTTTAAGACTATTGATAATTTTATTTTTAAAACCCCAATATTGTTATGTTGGGGTTTTTTTTAATTACAAAAAGTGATTATACTTAATTACTATTTATTTTTCCTTAATTTCAAAAACTTGTGGATAGATCTGCTTAAGGTTTATATTGTTATAAATCTTCAACTGATCTTTATATTGATCCAAAGTTTCCTGAATTTCTCTCTTTTCTATACTTGCAAATTTTCTTTTTATAAATAAATCTAAAATTTTATCCTGCTTTATAAAAGTCTTTCTGTAAATAGATCTTGCATAATAATACAAATTTAAAAGTATAGAGTAAAAAAAATTAGAAAATTTGTCTTTAGTACTAAATGATAATAATTTTTGTTTTATTAAATCATTTGAATTTAGACATTCAATAAAATTTTCTACAGAACATTCGTTTTCACCTAAATTGTGAATAGATTTTTTTATTACACTGTTTATAAAATCTCTATCTAGTTTATGATTTTCATCTTCTTTTAGAAATTTTGTTAACTCTTCGTCCTTTTCAATATTGAAACTTGTTAATTTAGGGAGTTTAAACTCCACATCTTTATTTTCATAAACCTTATAATTTGCACTTATTTTATTAAGTAAATAACTTTCTAAGCTAGTGGTACAGTTTGATGATACACATTTATTTGCTGCAACAAGCCAACTACAAGTACTTTCATCGTCAATTATAACTTTTATATTTTTTGCTGTTTTTGCAAAATCAAGCCACATATTAGAATATTCTCCAGGGTGTGGTCTTATAATAATTTTTTCAGTTGGATTTTTTTCAGAAAAATTAATTAAAAAACTTTTTAATAATTTCAGATTTTCTTGTTGAAATTTAAGATATGGTTTTGCATAGGCAACCTTTACACTTTCAGGACTATAGCCATCTTCAATTAATGACTCTATATAAGTTTGATTGTTCATTGTAAGTTGATAATTATTTGCTTTGGAAAACATTGTATTAACTAAAATAAACTTTCCATATTTTTCTTTGATTTTTTCAGCTCTATCAAAGTATTTTTGATTTAAAGGTTTTTTTAAAATATCTATACGACTATTTCCTATTATATAAATTTTATCTATTTGATCTGGAAATTTTTTAATAATGGCCTCATAGTCATTTTTTCCCCAGCAAAAAAAAATATCCATAGCTTTTAAACATGGTGTATGAATTCTCTCAATATATTCATCATGAGAAAAAAACATCATTGCCTCTTCATCTAGAGATGCCACAATAAATCCTAGTTTTTTATATATTTGGATATAGTTAAGATTGTTACGGCCAAGGCTTTTAAAAAGCATAATCCCTTTTCTCATTCTGTTTCTATTGTCAAAAAGTTTGCTTTTCGCACCAATTACTATTGAAAAATTTTTTAATGAGGCTTTAAGGGCAAAATAGATTCTTGCATCTAACTCTCTTTTTTTGACTTCCATTTGAAGATAAATTCTAGGTTTCATTTATTTATTATAATTTTTTGAAAACAATATGATACATGCCACTTAACACTTCTTCTGACGAAACAGAAGGGTAGTTATTCTTTACAATTTTCCAGAAATCTTTAATTGAATTAGTAAATTTTAATATTTTATTAAAGTATCTTGGTTTTTCCGAAGAAATATACAAGGGATAAAAATTATATTTTGATGCAATTTTACACATATCAGAAACAGAATATCTTGGGTATGCAAGCCCCTTAAAAAAAAAATTATTCATTTTATCTTCTCTTTGTGGATGAAATTTTTTTGTAAATTTTTTGTAGTCTTTATCATTTAAAATGACGTGACCCCATGGAATTCCTATGCTTGCAAATCTATGTGCACCTAAATATGAAAAGAAAGATCTATGTTTAAAATATACTACTGTTCCCTTTTTTGAAACTTTATTTATATTTTTAAATACAGATTCCCAATTAGGAATATGCTCAATAGCCTTACAGTATATTATATCAAATTTTTCATTTAGTGCCGATAGATCATGCGCACCTATTTTAATTTTTCTCAATTCTTTTTTTTTGTTATTCTTTTTAATTTTTATTTCAGGAGGAATAAATGAAAAATTTTCTTGATTTAAAAACTTTTTATATTTTTGAAATGATAGGGTTTTAGAAGTATTTTTATTTATAAATTGGATAATTTTTTTAACATTATTATTAGTTTTGTTTGGTTGCCAACTAGTCATATGCTCATTTTCCTCATAAGGGTCTATTCCAACAGCTGAGGAAATGTCCGAATAATTTAAAAATAATTGAGGTATGAGTGCATTACCAGTTCCAATGTCTAATATTTTTTTATTTTTTGTTTTTATACCTAAAGAATAAAATAATCCAAGAATTTGATGCAATTGTAGCAAGACTCTTCCAAAATATCTATTTGTTAAAACATCTCCTTTAGGAGCGGGATCATAATAATTACTATTCTTTGATGTTGGTGTCAGCATAGGATAAAGATATTTATCTTCGTTAACTTCTAACTTTATATTTTTATTTTTTATGAATATTTTTTTTTTTTTCATATCTTGATTTTATTTATCAAAGTTTTATTTTTTGAACATAAAAAATACATTTCTGGTAAAGAATAATGTTTACCAATCAGATTGGTTAAATCAAAAGTATATATTTTTTTTTTATTTAAATATTTTAAAAATTCTCTTGTAATAGAAAATAAATGTTGTTTTTCAAGTTTTTCATCAACGTGGCAATAAACAATTACATATTTGCTTTTATCTAATGCAAAATTTAGTATTTTGCTTGGTTCAAAGGTGTGATCAAGAGTGTGAAATATTCCAAAAATATCCAATTTTTTAATATGGTTTTTTCTATTTACATCCAGTATGTCTAAATCTAATAATTCAGAAGCAAAAGATTTACTATTAACGGAATTATAGTTGTCATTTTGCCCCCAACACAAGCTAGAATTATCAAAAAATAAATATTTATTAATATTTTTTTTAATTAAATTCTTTTTTTTTAAATCGACACTTTTTTTAAGGAATTTTTTTGCTTGTTTGCCACTTAATTTTTTATGAAATATATTTTTACCTGCAACCTGTCTTGAAGATAAATAATTAATTGTTGAAATTAAAATATTTTTATAAAAAGAATTTTTTTTTTTATATTCAGATTGGAAAAAATTCAGCATAAGCCCCATGAATGGACTATTAAATTCTGCATAATTTTTAATTTTTATATTCTTATTTAAAATTTCATAAAGTTTTCCATGATCTGGAGTTTTACCTTTTTTTAAAAAATTTAATACATTTGACCATCCACGGTTATGCTGACCATATATATTTGAAAAAATTTTATTTGAAATTGACTCTTTAAACCAAGGATTGTTTTGAAGTATTCTACATCTTTGGCATTTGTAAACCTTGGATTGAGACAATTTTTTTTTACTAATATTTAAATCAGATTTGATAGCTTCTAAATAAAAATTTGTTTTAAAAAATTGTTTTTTTTCTTTTTTAAGATTTTTTGATCTACAATAAATACATCTATTATAATTTTTAAAAACCATTTTAGATATCATTTTTTTTTATAAATTAAAGTCATCATGTTTCCAAAAAATGCAGGGCTAATTAAATTAGATTTAATACCTTTTTTTTGTTTTTTAATTTCTTTCAAAATAAGAGTTATATCTTCGAAAAAATTTTCATAAGGTGTATTTAGATAAAGTGATTTAGATCCACATTTTGTAAATTTTTTTTTTGAAAATAATTGATCAACATGACTTTCTTTAAGGTGTAAAATGTGAGATTCTGGTCTATGCTGTGTCCATCGTTCTTTGAAAATTTCTGCAGATATACAATCCAAGTTAGGTGTAGCAGTAATTAATATATAGCCTGATTTTTTTAATATTTTTTGTGCATAATTAACGTATTGTTTGGGATCATCTACATGCTCAATGACTCCTCTCATTACAATTAAATCAAATTTTTTTTTAATATTTAATTGTTTATTAAACTCACCATAGAACATTGTATGTTTTTTTTTGGCAGTTAAATAAGAGTCTTGTCCAACCTCTACTCCATATGTTCTTTTTCTTTGTTTTTTAAATAGATCAAGAAAATAACCCCCACCACAACCCACATCTAAAACATCTTGGATTTTTTTGAAATCTTCAATATTATTGATAAGGTAATCAAGTTCATGCCTGTACATAATCGTTCTTTGTTTTTTTTTAATATTTTTTTTTTGGTGAACATTATTTAAGTAGTTTTTATAATATAAACTTTGAGCATCATCAGAAAGTGGGTTTTTAAGATATACTAATTTGCACTTTTTACATTCAACAGAAGAAAAATTTCTAATATTTTTCCCCCATTTTTCATAGTCTGTTGAATTACAATATGGACAGTAGTTTATTATTTTTCTATTTATAGTATTACAAATTGAACAAGTTTTTGCATACCTTTTTTCTTTTATATCTTTTTCTAATTTTAGAATTTTGGAACCACAACTATAACATCCGTTTATTTGTTTTTGTTTTATTTGCATAAGTTAAAATAGATTCCAAAGTATAAACATTAATCTTCTTGCCAATTAAAAAAATATTTATTATTTTTATCTTTGGTAGCAAATCTTCCTTGGTAATAATCTCTATTCAAAAGCTCAACATCCGTCATATCACGATTTTCTGAACCTAGAAGAATTTTATAATCATCAATATTTTCATCTATATATTTTTTGATATCTTCCTTACTAGATTTACTTAAATTAACAATTTCTCTAAGTTGATTGGGATTTACAGAAACAGGTCCATCTTTTGTTTTGTCTTTATCTAAAATAGTAAAATGTTTTTCTATACAATCCACACCAAGGTAGAATGCAACAGCAGGAATCAGATTTTTATTTATTTCTGGATTAGAATGATCACTAATTCCTACTTTATCATTAAATTTTTTAAGAAAATTTATTCTTTCAATATTGGCTGACACCATTGGAGTTGGGTATATAGAAACACAATGCAGTAGTGTAAAACTTTTATTTGCTTGATTGAGGATACTGCAGGTTTTTTTAATTTCTCTATTAAAAGTTGCGCCTGTAGAGACAATTACATGATCAAAATCTTTTTTTGATATTTCTTCGATAAGTCTGTGAGAAGCACAATCAAAACTTGAAATTTTAACTTCATTAAATAGTTTGTTAACCATATCTATTTTCCCGAGTGAAAATACTGAAGTTAAAGGTTTGATATTATATTTTTTACAAAAATTTATAAATTTTATATGATCTGATTCTTCTAAATCTAATTTTTTAAGTCTTTCATATTCAGATTTATAGTCTCTTTTAATAGTTTTAATTTTACCACCTTCAATCAAGCCTTCATCAAATCTTTTTCGATGAGTTAATTCACTAGAATGAAGAGATTGAATTTTTGCATAGTCTGCTCCACTTTCAGAGGCAGCATGAACCATTTCCTCTAGAATCTTTATATCTCCATTATGATTTTGACAAAGTTCAGCAATAATTTGAGTCATAAATTTAAAAAATTTTTAGTTTTTTTGATATAATGCTTACTACTTGTTGTGCACCATTAGATTTAAATTTTGTTTGTCTTAACTTATTATTAATTTTTATACCATCTTTTTTAATAAATGAATTTAATTTCTTTTTAAAATTTTTACCCCATTCATTTCGGTTAATTAAATTGGCCAATCTTTCCTTCTTATGAATAAGTCTTAAATTTTCACTTATTTCAGGGTTATTTTTTTCATTAAAGAATAGAGCAGGTTTTTTTAGAACTAGACACTCGGAAATAGTATTAAAACCACCTCGTGCAATGATAAAATCAGCTTCTTCAACTTTTTCATGCATCTTTTTAAGACCAGAAACTGGAACTATATTGTTAGAGGCATAAATTTCATTTTTAGATTTTTCTTCTAAATGATCAATGCAGACATAAAACTCTATGTTCTTAATTTTTTTTAGATATGGAACGGTTTTATTTATTAATCCAGATAAAGATCTTGTTCCATTATCCATAATTAAGCACTTTTGAAATTTATTTTTTTTTAAGTTTGTTTTAAAGCCACCAACAATAAAGTTTACATGAGATATTTTCTTTTTATATTTTTTTAATATTTTTTCAGGTGTAAATGGAGGAAATAAAAAATGATCACACTTGTTAAAAGATTCTTGAAGTTTGCTTAACTCCAAAGGCTTAATTTTACAGACATTTGAAAAAAACCAATCCCATGTAAAATGAGAAATTCCAAAGCTAGGTATATTAAATTCTTTTGCAAGATCAAAGGCTTCTGGCACACAATCTGATATAATAAAATCAAAGTTTTTAAAATATACCTTAACCTTATTTTTCCAAGGCACCACATTTCTTTTCCAACTTTTAAAGATATTTTTTGTCTTATTGACATTCAATGAACCATCTAAATTTTTTACTGACCTTAAATGCATAGAAATATTTAAATAATTTATTTTATTTTCAAAAGTTTCTTTAAGATGAAAGATATTTTTTGATGTAAATACAGTAATATTAATTGAAGGATATTTTCTAATTAATTCTTTAATGATTGCTCGCTGACGAACCATATGTCCAAACCCCTCATCAGAAATAAAAATTCCACAATTAAGATTTTTTTTCATTATAGTTTTTTCTCTAGCATTTTTTTAACAATTAGATATTCATTTCTATTATGTATGTCTATATAGTTAGTTTTAAAAACTCCAACTTTTGTACTAAGTGTTTTTTGAAACACAGTTTTGTATGTCATTATTCTAAAAGCACCATTTTGAAGATTATATTGGTCTATTGCAAAAACTTCTTTAATTTCTTTGTTAAGAAATATGGAGTTAAAAAATTTGATCGCTTTATCAAGATCTAAATGATTTACTTGAGGCGTATTTACTTGCAATGAAATAACAGTATTGGGAAAAAAATTTTCTTTTTTTGCTAAATATTTAGTTGCATGTATTATAACATCTTGTTTTTCAATATTATCTTTTGATAAAAATTTTGGTCTTTTTATATATTCAATATTATTTTTTTCACATATTTTTAAGATTTTTGAATCTTCACTTGAAATAACTATTCTAAGATTATTTTTAGATTTTTGAATATTTTTAATAACATATAAAAACATAGGAATATTTTTTATAGGTAAAATATTTTTGTTTTTTAATCTTTTTGAGTTTCCTCTTGCAGGTATCACTACAAGTATTTTTTTTATCATCTATTTTTTTAGTTCCTTTTTTAATTTATCATATTCTTCCATTTTTTTTTTCATAAAATTTATTGTTAGATTTGTTTTTAGGGCAATTCCCTTGGGTGTTAATAGATATATATATCTATATTTTTTCTCATTTTTTCTAAAATTATTGATTTTAATAATCCCTTTATCTTTTAACTTTAATAAGCAATAATTTAATTTTCCGAGACTCCAACCAAGTTCATTGGCCATTTCCCTTTGCGTAATGTCAGAGTTTTTCGATATTTCTATCAAAATATCTAAATGTTCTTGATTTTCGTTATTTTTTTTGTTTCCAATGTTCATTTTTTGAACTACTTTACTGTTCAATATATGAACAATCAATGAATTTATTAAAAAAAATTTGGTGGAGCCTGGATAGATTCAAATACAAAACTATTGTCTTCGCCTTTATATTATTGGTTTCGGTTATTTTTGAAACACTGGGTGTGGGTGTTATTTACCAAATTCTAAATATAATAACAAATGTCGATTTTGTACAGAATAATGAATATTTGTATTTAATTAAAAATGAATTTAATTTTAGCAATAATGAAATAATAATATTTGTACTTTTTTTAGTTATAATAATTTTTATTATTAAAAATACTTTAATTATTTTTTTTACAAGGTGGCAGCAGAATTTTTTAAATCTATTTGATGTTACTATATCTGATAAATTATTTACATATTATATTAACCAGCCCTATGAAAGGTATTTAAAGAACAATTCATCAGTTTATGTCAGAAACTTAACTGTTGAAATGTCTAATTTTAAAGGTGCCTTACAAATACTAATAACATTGATTACAGAAAGTATCGTAATTATTTTTATAACTAGTTTTTTAATTTATATTGATCCAGTTATAACTTTTTCAATTTTTCTCATACTAGCAATATTTTCTTCTTTTTATTTTTTTGGACCAATTAATAGTTATTTGAAGGAATGGAGTAATAAAAGATTACTTTACACTAATAGATATTCAAAATATTTAATTCAAGGTCTTGCATCTGTAAAAGAAATAAGAGTCTACCAATCAGAGCAAGAAGTGAGAAGTGATCATTATGATAACAAAAAAAAAGTTAATGATTTAACAAGGCACTTGATCGTATTAAATACAATTCCAAAAAATATATTTGAAATAATAACTATCTCTATAATAGGAGGATATATTACATATTTTATATTAAACGATAAAGAATTAATAAACATAGTACCATTAGCTGGAGTATATTTAGCAGCTGCATATAAAATTTTACCTTCATTAGTAAAAATTATTAATGCCACTAACACTCTTAAATTCCTAAACGCGTCCATTAATTATATCTATAATGAGTTAAAAGAAGCTAAAAAAATTCATAAAGACAAAGCAACAACTGATTTCTCTGAAATTTTTGAAAAGTTAGAATTTAAAAATGTAAGTTTTAAATATTCTAACACCACAAAGGAGGTATTAAAAAATGTCTCTTTAAAAATTAACAAAGGAGAAATTATAGGCATTAAGGGAGAAAGTGGCAGTGGTAAAAGTACTCTAATTAATCTAATGCTTGGATTGCTTAAGCCTACAAGCGGTAAAATACTTGTTAATAATAAAAGTATAGAAAAATTGAAAAAAAGTTGGTTAAAAATTGTAAGCTATGTCCCTCAAGATGTATTTATCACAGACAATGATATATTTAAAAATGTTGGATTTGGGGAAAAAAAATCAGAGATAGATAAACCAAAAGTAGTTAAACTTCTAAAAAAACTTAAAATTTACAAAGATATTAAATCAAAAGGCCTAAATAAAAACCTAGGAGAAAGGGGTGCTTATTTTTCGGGCGGACAAGCTCAAAGAGTGGTGTTTGCTAGGGCATTATATAAAAATCCAGACATAATTTTCTTTGATGAAGCCACGAGTGGATTAGATAAGAAAAATGAACAAAATATTTTTAAAATATTGCTTAAGTTAAAGGAAAAAAAAACACTTATAATATCCTCACATAATGATGATTTATTGAATATATGTGACTATGTAATAGAGCTTAAAAGTGGCTTATTTTTAAAAAAAAAATATGAAAAATAGAAATATTATTTTAGGTATAAATTGGGAACAAAATTCCTCAGCTAGCTTAATGATAATTAAACATGGATGGAAACCATTTTTAACAACTTTATTTCCTATTTCTGGACCCACTAGAGAAGGAGGTATATGGTGTTTAGGTTTTTTTACTGGAAAAAAATCAAAAAAAAATTTTAAAGACCTAATCAAAAATGGTAAAAGAGAATCTTACGAAAGTTTAATAAACAAATATAAATACTACGATCTTATTAATAAAAAAATTGATACAAGTAGAGGTGATTATAGAAATAAATAAATTATAAAATGAAAAAAAAAAACTAAATTTAAAGCAGGAGAAAATATTATAACTCAAAATGCAAATTGGTCATTTGATGGAACGGTTCCAAAAAATTTTGAAAAACACATAAAAAAATCAGTTCCATTATATGAGTGGTCACATGAAATAGGATTAAAAATCTCTGATTTTTTTCTTCCCAAAAAATCAACAACTTATGACTTAGGATGTTCAACAGGTACATTTTTAAATCATTTAGCCTTAAGACATGAGAAAAAAAATATTAATTTAATCGGAGTAGATGAAATAAAGCAAATGGTCGATATTGCTAAAACTAAAAAAAATTTAAAAAAAAAAAATGTTAAAATACTTCATAATAATTTGAATAAAATCAAATTTAAAAAATGTAATTTTATTACATCATTTTTTACAATTCAATTTATCCACCCTTCTAAAAGACAGACTTTAATTGACAAGGTTTATAAAAATTTAGAATGGGGTGGTGGTTTTGTTTTCTTTGAAAAAGTCAGAGGCCCAGATGCAAGATTTCAAGATATGATTTCACAAATGTATGCGGAGTATAAATATGATAACGGATACAATCCTAATGAAATTTTTAATAAATCAAAAAGTTTAAAAGGTGTAATGGAGCCATTTTCAACAAAAGGCAATCTTGATTTATTAAAAAGAGCAGGATTCAAAGATTATCTGACTGTTTTTAAGTATTTATGTTTTGAAGGTTTTTTAGCAATTAAATAAGTTAGCTTTTATTAATCATTAAAAAAATTTAATGAGATTATAGAAATAAAAAAATAGAAATATGAAATCAATCAAAAAAATAAAAAAAATTATTTTAGGAATAAATTGGGAACAAAATTCTTCAGCTAGCTTAATGATTGAGAATAAAATAGTTGGTTGTTCAAGTGAAGAAAGATTTTCAAAAGTAAAAAATGATGAAAGGTATCCAATTAATGCAATTAATTGGCTATTGTCAGAATTTAAAATTTCTACAGATCAAATTACAAGTGTATGCTTTATTTCTAAAGTCTGGTCACCAATGTATATATTGACTAGACATTATACTAATTTTTCAATGGAAGATTATAATATAGAACAAAGAAGTTATTGGTATCCAAAAATTTATCAAAATAAAAAAATATCTTATTTAAAATTATTTAATCAAAAAATTGATTATAATCAATTTCCAGGAAAAGTTTTCTGGAGTAAAAAAATTAATGAATTAAAGTTTTCTGATAATCATGTATCTAATAAAAAAATCATTAGCTACGGTCAAATGATCAGAAAAGAAGTTGCAATAATGCATCTAAATATTGATTCAAAAATAATTGAGTTTATAGACCATTCCTTCGGACATGCTTGCTACGCATACTTTGGTTTAAAAAAAATAGATAAAAATGCACTGGTTTTAACCATGGATGCTTTTGGTGATTATATAAATTATTCTGCTCATCGATTCACAAAGAAGGATGGGAAGCTAATAATTAAAAAAATTGTTTCTGGACCAAACTTTATAATAGCAAGACTTTATAGATATATTACACTTATTTTAGGATTAAAGCCCAATGAACATGAATATAAGGTTATGGGTCTAGCCCCCTATTGTAAAAAACAATATTTTCAGGATATTTTAGAAAAATTTAAAAAGTTTCAATTCATAAAAGGCAATAAATTTACTGATAATAAAAAACCCAAAGATTTATTTTTTACCATAAAAAAAATAGTAGATGGTAAAAGATTTGATGCAATTGCAGGTGCTTTACAAAAATTTTCTGAAGATTTGATTAAAGACTGGGTTGATAGTTTGTCAAAAAAAAATAATCAGCCTATATGTATTGCAGGGGGTGTAGCTTTAAATGTCAAATCTAATTATAATTTATCAAAAAAATATAAAAATATTTTTGTACCAGCATCTCCAGATGATGCTTCACAATCGATGGGTGCATGCTACGCTAAATCTATAGGATTACTTTCTGCAAAAAAAAAAAAAAACTTTCCAGATGTTTTGGATGATGCTTATTTAGGGTATGAAATTTCTGAAGATGAGGCCTTACTGGCAATAAAAAAATACAATATTTATAAAAATTTTAAAGTAATAAGTAAAAATGCAAATTTTTTTGCAGCTAAAGCTTTAGCTCACGGGAAAGTTGTAGCAAGAGCTGTTGGAAGAGCTGAATTTGGGGCAAGATCACTTGGAAACAGGTCAATTTTGGCTAACCCAGCCATCATGGAAGTCAAAGAAGTTATTAATGAAAAAATTAAAAATAGAGATTTTTGGATGCCATTTGCAGCTTCTGTCTTAGAAAAGTATGCTAAAAAATATTTTGTTATTTCTGGTGATGTCAAAAAATATAAATATATGACCAACTGTGTTGATAGTACAAAATTAGGAAAAGATAAGTTAAAAGCAGCACTACACCCATATGACTTAACATGTAGACCACAAATTTTAACCAAAGGAATAAACCCTAAATATGAAGATTTAATCAAAAAATTTGGCAAAATTACAAAAACTTATGGAGTATTGAATACCTCATTTAATTTACATGGACTCCCCATTGTAAATACTTCATACGATGCTATTGAGGTGTTTCTTAAAACTAAGATAGATTGTTTAATTTTAGATAAATATTTTATAATTAAAAAATAATTATTAATTAATGAAAGATATAAGTAAAATAATTGAAGCAGATTTTAAAAAGTTCCCTATCCTAAATTATTTGAATGAGGATAGTAAAAAAAAGTTATTTGAAAAATATAATTTAAGTAATTTCTTTTTATTTAAAAGAAAAGTTAAGCAGATTATAATTAATATATTAAATAAAATTTTAAGAAATAAAATATATTCAAATAATTCAAGATCTCTCGAAAATGTCCAAAAAAAGTATGACAAGATTTCAGGTACCTACATACATTCAATAGAGAATGAAAAAAGATTTTATGGTGAATTAAATGATGGAACAGTAGTCAAATGCAAAGGGAATATTCATAAATATTATGGGGACATTATAAGTAAAATTATCAAACAAACTAAATCAAAATCATTTCTTGAGGTAGGAGCAGGAGAGCTAACTCAATTTAAATTGATATGTGATTTTTTAAAAAAGATAAACTTTAAAGTAGATGAAGCAGGTGCTTTAGATATTTCTTTAAAAAGATTGTTAGTAGGTAAAAGCTATTTGAAAAAAAATAATAATAAAATTGACTATATAATTCAAGGTAATGCGGCAGAATTACCTTTTGCTAATGACTCGTTTGATTTAATATATACCTGTCATTGTTTAGAGCAAGTACCTGAACTATTTAAGCAAAGTGTTGACGAAATGCTTAGAGTTGCAAAAAACTATGTTGTTTTAATTGAACCGTCTTATGAATTAAGTAATAAAATAACTAATAATTATATCTACTACAAAGACTATATTCAAATTAATGAAAAATTGCTTAGGAGCATTAAATATAAATATTTTAAAAGAATAAAACTTCCTTTTAGACAATATTTAAATGGTGCAGAATTAATTATTTATAAAAAGAAAAAAAATAAAAAAAAAACAAAAGTTGAGTTTATTTGTCCTAAAACAAAAAAAACAATTTATAAAAGAAAAAATACTATAGGAAATAAAAGTACAGAATACGAAATTGAAAATCAAATATATAAACTAATTGATAAAAAAAATGCTTAAAAATTTTAAAAAAAATTTATCAAGCTTGATCAAATTTAATAAAAAAAGAAAAATATTATTTTTACCGCTAGAAATAAAAACGAGAGAATTATACCCTAAACTTTACTTTGCAAAAAAAGCTCTAGACCAAAATTATTCATGTTTCATTGGTGACAAAGCAGGTATTTTTAGGGCCACAAAGTATTTTAATAAAGGAGTTTATTTTTATAAATCAATTAATCAAACAGATACAAAGCATATTCTTGAGATAAAAAAAAAAAATAATAAATATATAGTATTGGATGAAGAGGGTGGCTTTACATATATTTTAAATTCTGAAATGAAAGATTTCATTTCCCACAGAAGTAGTGAAAAAAATGTAAGTTTAATAGATAAATTTTTCAATTGGGGCAAATTTGATTATAATCATTATATAAAAAGATATCCAAAATTAAAAAAAAAGTTTCTAATTTCTGGTGGTCTCAGGTTCGAAGTGAGCAAAAAATCAATTGTTCAAAAATTATATAAAGATCAAATTAAAGATATAAAAAATGAATATGGTTCTAATTATACTTTAATAATAAGTTCTCATGGAGTCACAAGCTTAAATGAAGTTAAATATTACTTAAAGTCTGATGAACATTTTATGAAATTAAAAACAAAAAAAGCTAAACAAGCAAGATATAAGGTATTACTTGAATTCTATAAATTAAACAAAGACTTTAGAAGTTTAATAATTTTAATATTAAAAAAATTTCCAAACCAAAAATTTATATTAAGACCACACCCTTCTGAAAACTTAAAAAATTGGAATAAATTTTTATCAAAAAATTCAAAAATTACTAAAAATATTATAATAAATTCAAAAAATGATTTAAATGCATTAATTTTTAATTCTAATGGAATAATTAATTCTAAATCTGCGGCCTCCATTCATAGTGAGATACAAAATAAACCCGTTATTTCATATACACCAAAGTTTCTTAAATATGAGCCACGACTTCCTGATTTTTTGGGACATTATTCTAAAACTAAAAGTGATGTAATAAAAAATTTTAAAAAGGTTATTATTAATAAATCATCGGTTATAAAAATTAAAAAAACAAAAATGTTATTTAAAAATATCAATAATTTTAATACAAAGATGGAACCTTCTAGTATTATATTAAATGAAATAAAAAAAATTTACAAATCAAAACCAAAAATTAATATTTTAAAAATTTTATTTTTATCACCACTATATTTTTTTTCTGATTTTTTTTTGAGAATGACAAAATTAAGATATCACAGTCATCAAGAATTAGCATATAGAACTGTTAACGAAAAGATCTCTAATGAAGGTATTAAAAAATCAGAAATCAAAAATGTTTTTGATAATATAAACAAAGTAAACAACGTAAAAATATTATCTTTTGGTAAAAATTGTTTTTTCCTATATAAAAATTATTAGTAAAATATGAATATATTGAATTATTTGAAAAAGAATTTTTTTTTTGTACTTAAATATTTTGATAATTTTTTAAAATTAAGAGTACCCCATGAGAAAAAAGATTTTATGAATTTTTTTGAAGGTATGATTATATATCTTTTATCTCATCAAAAAAAAATTAAAATAATTCAAGTTGGTGCAAATGACGGTATTAACGGTGATCCTCTATTCAAAATAATTAAGAAATATAATTCTGATATTAAATATTTAGGGATTGAACCCCATGAAAAAAGTTTTCAATTATTAGTATACAACTACAGAGAGCTAGAGAATATTTTCTTGGTTAATAAATTAATTGGAGACGGTTCTTTTGTTAATTTTTATTCATTTAATGATAAGTTTAAAAAATTTGACAAAAATGCAGATGGATTAAGTTCAGTTATAAAAGAAACCATGATTAGACAAATGGATCGTAGAGGAATAAAAAATTTTGATAAACATATAAAGGTCAATAAATGTAAGTCTTTCCCATTGAAACAAGCCATAGAAGAATATCCTATTATGTTAAATGCAGACATTTTGCAGATAGATGCAGAGGGTTTTGATGATGAGATTATTTACAATTCTTCAATTGATGATTTTAATTTCAAGATAATTAACTTTGAATATAAATTACTAACCAAAGAAAAGTTTGTAAAATTAGAAAATTTTCTTAAAGAAAAGAAGTATAAAATTTTTAAGTGGTCAAAAAGCGATGCATTAGCAATTAAATTTCATTAGATTGTTTCCCAGGTAATTGGTTCATCTACCTCAATATTAAATTTAGCTCTTCTGCCTAATACTATATTCAAATATTTGGGCAAGATTCCTCCAGCTGGTCCCTTTATTGTAATATTCTTTTTATTTAACATTTCACCTTTTTTTATATCTCTGTAGGCGTATAAGCATTTCCGTTGTGAGTTAATTACTAGATATTCACTAGGTTGAATTTTTTTTTGTCCATCACCTAAAATTTTATTTAAATTTATTGCTAATTGGCAGATTTTTTTCATATCATCTGGCTCTGATGATAAGTTATGGTCTGGGCCTTCAAGCTGTTTATTTACTGTAAAATGTCTTTCAATAATATTTGCACCAGATCCTAAAGCTAAAATTGACATTTCTAACCCCGTATAGTGATCTGATAAGCCAACTGGTATATTGTATATATTTTTTAATGTTTGTATTGCTTTTAAATTCATCTCTTTTTCATCTGCTGGATAAGATGACAAGCAATGCAGTAATATTAAATTTTTATTTCCTGTTTTTTTAAATACCTCAACCGCATCATCTACTATTCCCATATCACTCATACCTGTAGATAATATCAAGGGTTTTTTTGTTAAGCCTATTTTTTCTATTAGAGGCAAATTAACACAATCAACTGAGGCTATTTTATAAAATGAAACATTTAGTTTTTCTAAAAAATCTACGTCATTTGAAGAAAAGGGTGTTGAAAAGATTTCAATCTTTTTTTTTCTTGCATATTTGAAGATTTCTTTAAAATCAGAATAAGATAATTCAAGTCTAGAAAACATTTCATGTATGTCTTCTCTTAAACCATCTGCTTTTTCTGAATATTTAATACTTTTTACTTTCTTTGATACTCTAGAACTTGCAGAAAAAGTTTGAAATTTTATTGCATCACAGAAGGTTTTCTTTGCTTCATCAATTAATTGCTTAGCAAGATTTAAATCACCATTATGGTTTAAGCCAGCTTCTGCAATTATAAAGGGTTTTTCTCCGTCTCCAACCAACTTTGATCCAAGCTTAACTTTACTATTAAGTGTGTTTGAAATAATTGTTTTTTTCATTTTTAAATCATCATCATTTTTTTGTTCTAAAATTTCAACTAAATCCATCGATTTATGAAATAAAATTTGACTATCTGCATACTCAAATTCACCACCCGTACCAAGCGAGTACAATTGTCCAAATTTTTCTACTTGTTGTTTTGTTTTAGCTAATTCTGATTTATAATTTGTAAATTGAACTGGGTAAACAAAGTTTTCTTTATTTTCCGAAATTAAATCTATTTCAGACCTGTCTTTAATAAGGTTAGTTTTTAAAAGACCTTTTATGACTTTATCTGAAACTTGGTTAAAGTTTAGTTTGTCTATATAATCATTCTTGCTAAACGTAATTTCACAAGTTAGATAGGTTTTATCTTTTTTACAGACAGTTTTGGTCATGGTACTAGTTTCAGAAACTCTGTTAAAGATAATGTCTTTACTTGGAAAATATAACCAATTAATATTTTTTGGCATAGATCTTTTTTTGTTTAAAGAGACATAAACTGATCTAATTCCTCTAAATGTAAGGTTACTATTGTACCCTAGCAACCTACTAGTTAATGTAATAGGGAGTGTTGATAAAACAATATCATCTTCACTAATTTTTATTTTATTTTTATTGCTAATTTCAATTTGAGTAATTTTGTTTTCTATATGCTTGATATTTGTAATTTTGTTATTTAAATAAATTTTTCCCTTATTTTTTTTTATTTTTGTAGCTATGCTGTTATAAAAACTTCCAGTTCCATATTTGCTTACTGCAGTATATTGTTTTTGAAAAAAGGGTTCTATTTTTTCTGTAATTTTTATTCTTTTTGGTGCCCAATCTGCTGTCATTTTTTCTGTTGGAATTCCCCAAACTTTTTCAGGATAACCTTCAAAAAACATCTCAGTTAAAGTTTTACCCACTTGTTGTTCAATAAATTCTTTAAAATTTTTAGTATGAAAATTACTATTTTTATTATTAAGTTCTTTTTTTATTTTATTTTTAATTTGATTTGGATATTTATTTATTGCTTCTTTTGAAATTGGATATGAATAGGCATCCTCTATTCTATCATTTAAAACATTTTTTGCATAATAGGTTCCTTCTTCAAGAAATTTTGAAAAATTTTTTTTCCAAAACTTAATTAAACTTTCATCATAAGTATGAAAAATATGTGGACCTGTATCTAGAATATGACCATTCCACTTCCAACTTCTGCACATACCACCAACCACATCTTGCATTTCATATATTTTTACATCCCATTTTTTTTTAGAAAGGAGCCATCCACTAATTAACCCAACAGGACCAGCACCAAGAATTATTATTTTTTTTTTTTTCATTCTTTTAGATTATTTTTTTTTTATCTTTCTTAGATACATTGTCTAAATTTCTTTTTTTATTAATTTTACCATAGATTATCTTAGGGTTTGTTGAGTCATCCACAACAATATCTCCATTTTTGCCAAGCAAACCAAGAGAAATCAAATTTAAGCCATTTTTTTTGTTCCTAGAAAATTTTATTTTTTTCCATTCATTTTTTGTGTTTATTTTTTTTTCAATTAATTCATTAAACGAATTTGACATATCTAGCCTAAATATACTTATACCAATATTTAAATAATGATTAAGCACTTCATTGGAAAAAAGATTTTTTCCAATTTCTAAAAAAATAACATTTTTTTTTAATAATATTTTTTTATTTTTTAATATCTTATTTGTGCCATTTGTAACATTAATTATTACGTCAAATTGATCTATATTGTTTTCAATTTTAGGTAAATGCTTTACTTTATTCATAGTAGCATCCGGTTTAATTTTATTAATGGCTGAAATCAAATTAGTAGTATCTATTTTCCTTTTCCCATTTAAAAAAACTTTAACACCTCTTTCAATCAGTTTTAAGCTAAGTTTAAAACCAATATTACCCGCACCAATTATTAAAATTTTTTTATTTGAGACATTTCTTATATCTTTATGAAAAAGTAATTCCATAAAATTAGAAGTAGCATCTACAGTCAAATCATTTGCTTTAAAATAAAATATTTTCTCTAAGTTTATATTTTCTCTTACTGTACGTTCTATATTGATTGCACCATTTTTACGAGATGCTTTCTTTTCAGTATCAACAAATAAATAATCAATTTTATTTTTAAGTAATTGACATATCTTTTTAGTTGTGAGATCGTCATAAACAACAGCTCCCCCGTATACGCAGTTAGCAGATTTTCTGAGTGGTGTTAAATATTTTTTAGTTTTTTTATCTGCTGTATTTGAAATAATAAAAGCCCTGCTTTTTTTTTCTTTTTTAGATATCTTATGAATATCATTAAGTAAAACTTTTAATTTATCAAACATCTAAAATAAGCTTTTTTTATTGTTGCAAGTTGTATATAGAATTATTTATGAAGAGTTATCAAAAATTGTGGAAATATGCCAATAAAATTATCCCAGGGGGAAATGGCTTATTATCAAAAAGACCCCAAAGATTTTCACCCGATCATTGGCCGACATATTACACTAAAGCAAAAGGTATTTATTTATGGGATATAAATGGAAAAAAATTTACAGATATGTCGATAATGGGTATTGGAACATCAATCCTAGGTTATGCAAATAATGAATTGGACAACTTTATAAAAAAAAATATTTCATATGGTGTTAATACTACTTTAAATTCTTTAGAAGAAGTTAGTCTTGCAAAAGAACTTTTAAAAATAGATTCTTTTGCTGATCAAGTAAAATTTGCAAGATCAGGGGGAGAAGCTGTTGCAATTGCGATAAGAATTGCAAGAGCTAAAAATAAAAAAACAAAAATAGCATTTTCTGGATATCATGGATGGCAAGACTGGTATCTTGCTGCAAATATAAAAGATAAAAAAAACCTTAATAACCATTTACTCAAAAATTTAGATCCAATCGGCGTCCCAAAAGAATTGATTGGATCAAATATTCCTATTAAATTTAATGATATTGGTAATTTAATAAAAACAATAAAAAAAAATGATTTTGCAGCAATAATAGTTGAGCCTGGAAGGTTTAATTATATGGAAAAAAATTTTGCAAAAAAGATTAATTATATTTGTAAAACAAAAAATATATGTTTAATTGTTGATGAAATAACTTGTGGATGGAGATCAAATCTTGGAGGTCTTTATAACAAAATTGGTTTAAAACCTGATATAGTTATTTATGGTAAAGCTTTAGGAAATGGTTATGCAATTTCATCAATCGTTGGAAAAAAAAAATATCTAAAATTTGCAAATAAATCATTTATTTCTAGTACAGCGTGGACGGAAAGAGTTGGTTTTTGTGCTGCATTAAAAACAATTCAATTACTAAGAAAAAAAAATTATCAAAAAATTGAAAAATTAAGCAAAATTATTAAAGATGATTGGAAGCACTACTCCAAAAAACATGGAGTGGATATCACTGTGAATAATTATTCTTCAATACCCTCTTTTCAATTTAATTATGGGAATAAAAATGATCAATTGTATACAATTTTTACAAATTTATTACTCAAGAAGAGTATTTTAGCAACTAATTCTATATATTTATGTTTTGCTCACAATAATAAGAATATAAAAAAATATAGATCTCATTTAGACAATACCTTTTGTGCTTTGAAGGAGTTCATATTAAGCAATAAAAGTCTTAATAAAAATATAATTAGAAAATCTAACTATTAGTTCGTAAATACTTAATGTCTTTTTCTATAGAGCTTTTCCAGCCATAGTTTCTCTGTAATTTTTTTTGATATAAAATTAATTTTTTATTTTTTTTTAGAAAGTTAGCTATTTGATAATATTTTAATTTAATAACTTCATCATACTTAAATACTTTTAATATTTCCTCAAAAACCTTGAAGTCATTAATATTGTCAATTGTATATCTATATTTTGATAAGTCATTTTTAAGGTCAATTCTTTTGATATTATTGTGTCCCTTTCCATATATATAATTAGTTACATGCTCTTTTTCAGATGGTAGTCTTGCATTAAGATGTGATTCTTCCAGTGTATTAAATGAAAAAATTTCTATATCAGAACCATCTGGAAAGGTACATGGTAATGGATATGCATTAGATAAGTAGTCATATTTATTTTTTTTATATATCGAAATCATTCTTTTTAAAAGAGAGATATCTAAAAATGGGCAATCAGCTGTTAACCGAATTATATTCTTAATTTTAAATTTTTTTGAACACTCGTAATACCTTCTTAAAACATTATCATTTGAACCTATAAAATATTTAATATTGTTCATTTTGCAAAAATTTATTATTTTCAAATCACTTTTCTTATTTGTTGTGGCAATTATAGTAGAACTTTTTAGGCCGATAAAATTAATTTTATCCATTAGTAGTTTTAGGGGAGAAATTTTTTTAAACTCTTTTAATACTTTGCCAGGAAGTCTTTTTGACCCCATTCTTGCCTGAATAATAATGCCTAAATTCATTTTATTAAATAATAGTTAAGCCACCATCCACGACTATATTAGAACCAGTTATGTATGATGCTGCATCAGAAATTAAAAAATTTATCAAACCATTAAACTCATCTTTTTTTGCCAGCCTGTTCATAGGAGTATTATTTGAGTATTTTTTTAAAAAATTTTTATTTTGCTTATTTTCAACTCCACCAAAGCACGTACAATTAACCCTTATTCTATCTTTTGCAAAAATTACTGCCAAATGTTTTGTTAAACCTATTAGAGATGATTTTGTAACAGTATACAAAATATTTTTTTGATTCTTTATTTCCTTATCCTTATTGTAAATTTTATGATCAGGTGACACAATTCCATATATAGACCCAATATTTATGATTGATCCACCATTTCCTTTTTTTAAGATTTTATGAAAATATTTACTAAGATAGAGTATTGCTTTTATATTTACATCTGAAAATTTATCAAATTCTAATAAATCTAAATCTAAAAAATTACTTTTTAAATTTTTATCAATTGTTTCATTAATTGCAGCATTATTAATTAAACAATCTATTTTTTCATATTTTTTAATTATTTTGTCACAAGTTTTTTTTATGGACTCTGGCTTTGATAGATCTGATTTATAAAAAAAGAATCTATTATGTTTTTTAAATTTTTTTTTAAATTCTAAGTCTATACCAATAACTATTGCACCATTTTTAAGTAGATAATTACTAAATTCTGTCCCTAAAAGGCCAAAGCAACCTGTTAAAATTATTTTTTTATTTTTTAAATTGAACAATTTTGAGCTATAAGTCATAAAATAATTTTACACGATATACTGATAAATAAAAATGGAAAAAGATGATTATATAATAAAGTTAGAGGAAACTACTCTAAACTATTTAAAATCACTAACAGAACCTGTAATATTAGAATTTGGTGTAAGATATGGCCAATCAACAGAATTTTTTTTGAATATTTGTGAAAAAAATAATGGATTTTTATATTCAGTAGACATTGATGATACCTCAAAAAAATTTAACTCTGAAAAATGGAAATTCATTCATGGTAGAGATGATAACTTTAAATTAGTAGAAAGCTATATACCAAAAAAAATTGACTTAATTTATATTGATAGTTTTCATGATGCAGAACATGTAGCAAAAATTTTTTTTCATTATTATCCGTTTTTAAAGGATAATGGGTGCTTAATTATTGATGATATTAGCTGGCTGCCATACTCAAAAAAAAATGAAAGAGATAATTTTAATAGTGAAATCAATAATCATGAAACATTTCATAAAATTTTGGACATTTACAACAATAATACAAGGAATTTTGATTTAACTTTTAATTTCAAAAGTTCTGGAATGGCTAAAATTATAAAAAAAAACGATGAAAATTTATTGGTATCTAAAAAAGTACTAAGCAGACAATTTACTTTTAAAAATTTAATAAGAAAAATTATAAGATCATTTAACTAAAAAATGAAATATTTAAAAGTTATCACAGCAAGTCCAGGCCTCAGTGGGGCAGGATTAATTTTTGATTATTTATTAGATAGAAGTGATTTTATTAGTCCTTTCAAAAAATTCCCAGACAAAGATCAACAATCTGAATTTAGATTTATAACTGATCCAGGAGGGCTTAATAGCCTTTATTATGGTTTTTATAAAAACTTCAGCACAAATAATTGTGCTTATGTTTATGATGAGTTTAATGGATACCTAAAAAAAATAAGTAAATTAACAATAATAGAAAATAATAAAAAAAAAAAACTTTACAGTAATATTTTTTTTAAAGAGATAGAAAAATTTAAAAAAAAAATTATTAAAAGTAGCTATTATGGATTGCCACAATTCCATAGACTTGGTTTAAACAAAAAAGATAAATTGATGTGGAAAATTACGAATCGTTTTAGAAGTGCTCAACAATCAAAGTTTTTACAAATGGTTTTACCTGTTGATGAAAAAACTTTTATAAATGAATCGATAA
>MDTF01003082.1_pt1 | contig 22934 bp, 15 predicted proteins | sample 811191 | NCBI WGS metagenome assembly MDTF01 (sample SAMN05326649, study PRJNA326480) | marine metagenome | isolation source: seawater | place: Southern Ocean | collected 2011
AAAGTTAGAATAATTAAATTTTGACTTAGAATAAATAATTTCTTTTTAAGTTTTACAAAATTGTAAAACTTTTTTTTCATTTTTTACTATATTTTTCTTTTTGATTTTTCTCTTTACTAAGTAATAAGTCTACCTAACAGTTTTACTTTCTTCTGGTACATCATAACCTTGTTGTGTTAGATCTCCCTCTATTCCTTCCGCTAATTTAGCCTTTCTTCTATCTAAATATATCTCTTCATAATCTTTCGTATAATGAGGAGATGTAACGACATTTAAATCGAATTTTAAAACATTGAAAACATCTTTTTCGGTATTTGCAACAATTGTAATGTAGAATTCTACGTACCCTATATTCTTAGCACTATCATAATCTACTGTGATAAAACCAAAATCATTTTTACCAATAGAATTAGACGGAAAATTTACATCTATACAGCCACAAGACGCTTGTACATCATAAATAATTAAAGGTTGATTTCCTCTGTTGTAAAACTTATATGATGATGTTAATTCTGAGCCACGAAGAATTGGGAAGTAATGACGCACAGGATCTATAATTTCCATTTTAGTTCTTTGTACGGTATCAATACTTGGTTTTCTTAAATTACAAGAAAAAGAAATTAGTGCTATTAAAAGAAGACAATATTTGTTTTTCATCTATATAAATTTAAACTTTTTTAATTAAATATAATTTCATCGCATGCTAAAGTGTTTTTACCACGAATATTACGTCTGTTAATTTTAAGTATAAAAGTATCAGGTAATTGTTCATCATCAAATTTTGAAGGTATTTTAACTGTTACTTCTTTTGTTGCTAAACTGCTTCTATCAACTAGGATATTTAATTTTTTAATTAATTTATAATCAGTGTCTAAAATTTCAATAACATTAGGGTAATAAATATCATGTTTTATATCTTGTAAAAAAGTAAAGGTTATTTTTTTTGATTTTTTAATGTATTTTTTCTCGATTTTTAAAGCTAAATCATCAACAGAACAGATGAGCCAATTAGTATTGTAACCATTTAATCCAAAAGCGCCATCATTTAAAACAGAGCTGTCTTTATAGCCTTCATCTAAGTTTGATAATACTTCAAAAGGTTTTTTATAGAAATAATGTTTTCTTTTGTGATATTTATAAATAGTTTGTCTCCATCTTTTAATATAACTATCTATCTTATATTTTACTTCATTATATGAGGTTAGGTTGGCTGATTTGCTAAAAGCAGTTAATCTATCCAGTAAAATTGCGGCTTCGTTTTTTATAATAATTTCTTCATCTTTATTTATGGTTGCAAATCCGTATTTTCCTATTCCGTAATCTCTCATAATCTCTAATTTTAAAAAAGTAAGAGCCGTAGCAATTTTCAGAAAGTCTTTATCATATTTGTTTTTTTCCGTATTGGCGTCAAATTCAGTATAAAAACTAAAAAACACTTTTGGGTCTAAATATTTTTTTACAGATTCATCAATTCCATTGTAAATGCCTAACTCTTCTTTATTAATGAAAAAAGAATCGTTTATAAAGGAATAATAATTTGTTAGAATACTAGCTAACTTTTTCGGAAACTTTTTATTAAAATACTGAGAAATTTCATCATTAATATTAATATTTGTATTCCATAATAGTTTTGCAAATATGGTAGATTTTAGGTCTTGAAAAGTACTGTATTGGTATTCACTTCCATGCAAGAACACGCCATTAATTCCTAGCTTTTTATATAGTTTTAAATTTTTCTGAGTAACTTTTAATGATGGATAAATATCAAAATAGTTGTCAAAATTAACAGTATAATCCCAAATGTATACGTTTTCTACATATTTTCTCCATCGTCTTATATCGTATTCGAAATCTTTAAAATATTTACTATCTTCTAGGGGTATCCCTTTTTGGATGGCAATTGTACTATAAAAAAGACCAACGTTATTTTCTGCTTTAAAAGGTGGGATTTCTTTAACAGTAACATATGCAGTTGTGAAAAATGATAGCCTTTTATGATTTTTCGCCAAGCTATTTAAAAAATTAAAGACTGCAGGAGCCGCATCTTTAGTTGTATTTCCAATAGCTTTACAATTAGTACAAGTACAAACAATAGTATTATCATTTGGTAAAATCATGTATTTGTTAAGTCCATGGTCACTTTTATAAATAGTGCCTACTTTTTCATTTACGAACTTAAATAAACTATCGCTTGTAAAGCAATATTGACTCTTAACTCTTCTATTACCAACTTTAGCATAAGCAGATTCAGGTAGATTATATTCTTTAAGAACCTTAGAAATATTATGCCCCCAGATTCCCCATTCTAATTCAAGATAATTAGTTTTGTTCCATGCTCTAAAATTAGAATTAAAATTAGAAGAGAAATAGGGTTCTCGGTATTCAAAATCTGGTGAAGAACAATGGCTAAATGTATTAGGGATTTTAAGTTCGTTTAGAATTACCTTTTCTTTTCCTTTTTTAATTTTTATATTAAAATCTAAAACTGTATATTTTTTAAAGAAAGCATTAATTCCATAAACTAAATTCTGATTATTGGTTGCCTGAATCGTAATATTTCTGTCTTTTTTTAAAATACAATAACTTTCTTTTTGAGTAGGGTTTACTCTTAAAATAATATAATTATAGTTTTTATTCAATCCATTACTTCGTTCAATCTTTAAGTATTGGCCTGAAATGTTTCTAAAGTTATTATTAAACTCATTTGCAGCATTACTTAAAAGAATGTCTGCAGATAGTGGAATGCTTATCCTAGGATATATTTTGTTTTTTTGTGAGTATAATGTTGTTGTTTTTTGGGCATAAGAAAAAAGACTAAAAAAAATTATAAATATGTATGTACATCTTTTAAATATCATTAGAGGAATCTTTATAAATACTTACTAAAACTTAGTTACAAGTGAAACAGATAAGTTGTATTGGTTTGTGAAATTAACTTCTTGAATAACATTATCCTTGATAGATTGATTACTTTGAAAGTTAATCCAAGTTCCATCTACCACGATAGCTGTTCTTGGAGACATTGTATATTTATAACCAGCACCAATCATTACATTAGAAAAACCTAGAAATGTATTTGTTTGATATTGTAATTGCTGATCAAAAGGAGCACTACCACCTGAAACAATTAGAGAAAAATAATCTTTTCTTTCATTTATATTTATTCGTGCCTGAACCATTAAGTTTGTATAGATAAAGTTTTCATTATTTGTCGGTTTTAAGTTACCATTAGCATCAAGTACAAAAAGACCATCAGTAGGATCAGTTTCATAAAATTGAACGCTAGTATTCATAATAGACAACTTAGCATTAACAAAAATGTCTTCCCAAGTTTTATTTGCACCTAATTTTAATGCAAAATAATTTTGATCATTCTGTAACCTATTATAGCTTATGCCAACATTTGCTTCATAACCATCTTTTAAAACTTTATATCCATTTGCATAGAATTTAAATTTTGGAAAGAATTTAGAGCCAAGAAAGAAACCAGCATCTGCATATAATTTTTCTGTAAAAATCCTAGATAAATTAAGACCTCCTTGAATTCCAACACCGGATCTCCTAGCTGCATAATTTACATCTGCACCATAAGTATTTTTACCCTCAATTTTTCTATAGGTTATACTCGCCAAAGAAGTATTAAAGGCGACAGAATCTGAAGTTGCTTTTAAATAAGTAACTGCAAGTTCGTTTTTTAGTTCCCCAGCTTTAATAGATTCTAATGTGTTTTTCCATTCAATTTCTTCATAAGGATTATCTAACTCTCTAAACTTTTGATAATAGTAAGCAGAATCATATTGCTTTAATAATTGAAAAACAACACCTTTCTTAAATTTCAAGAAATTATCATTCGGGTTTTTTATAATATTTTCACTTATAAACTCTAAGGATTCATCGTAAGTTTTTTCATTAATATGTAAGTTAATCATCCTCATTAAAGAGCCTTCGTCCTCAGAATTTAATTCATATGCAGCTTCATAATTTATTAAAGCCTCCTCTACTAAACCTTCTTCTTCTTGATCTTTAGCTTTATAAAATAAAATAACCCCTTCCGCATTTTTGATTTTTCGGTCATATACATATGTTTTCTTCAAAGAATCTAAAATAACTAGCGCTTTATCAAATTCTTTGTTTTTTGTATATAAATCTGTTAGTTTAAGTTTAAAGTTTTTATTTTTAGGATAAAAGCTTAAAGCACTTTTACTATAGTTTATACCTTTTTGAAAATCAGGTATTGCTGAGGAAGCATTGATAGCCATGTCTAATAACCTTTTGTTATTGTTTTCTCTAATTAAACCATCTTCCAGAATAGGTAATACTTTACTATATCTTTTTTCTTTCATTAAAAAGGTACCATAAGCTTCTATTTGATTTACATAAATTGAAGGATACTTTAAACTTAGAGGGTACTTTTGTTCAAGACTTCGTGTAATATTTAGAGCATCATCATATAATTGCATTTTTTGATATAATGTGGATTTTCTCAATAAATAATCTGGATTTTCAGCATCTAACCCAATTAATTTGTCAATTTGATCTGTCGCTTCGTCATATCTTTCTAGGGCTAAAAGAATACCAAATATCTGTTGTTCTGATGCTTCTATAAAATCAGGAAAAGAAGCTAGTTCTATAAAAATAGGAAGTGCAAGATCATATTGTTTATTATTTGAATACAACTTTGCTCTATCATACATAATTTTATTATACTGATAGGTGATATCATCGTCATTTGGGAATTTTTCATGATTCAATAATACTTTTTGTTGAAACCTTTCTTTATCTTTTATAGGTTTGTATAGCTCCATCTCTTGAATCAATAATTTTTTATTATTAGGATTCTTCTTTATCGCTTTCTTTAAAAAATATTCTGCATCTATATTATAACCTTTTCCCAAAGCATTTTTAATAACATAGTCTTGAGATTCTGAGTTGCCATTTAGTTCAACTAACTTTTTGTTTACTTCATAAGAATCATTGTATTCATTAAATCCTGCAGATTGTTGCATTAAATAAGGTAATGTTCTAGTACGGATGTCCTGTAGTCTGTCTGTAAAATTCTCTTCTTTTAATGTATTTATGTATGCAATTGCTTGTGCATGCCTTCCCAATTCTTCTAATAAACCAATCTTTTTTTCTACTAATTGAATATCATTAGGCATCTCTAATAAAGATCTATTGGTATATTGTAAAGCAGCATCTGGATTTCCTTTTAACAGTTCGTTTTTAATAATACCTAGATAGGCATCTTTATTTGAAGGATTTTCATCAATAATTGTCTTATAAATTTTATTGGCATTCTCATAGTTCTTTCCCTTAAGAGCTTCGCTAGCATCGTCAAGTCGAATAAAATTAAATTGTTCTTTTATTTCTGTATCATTTGGGTATAGTTCATATAATCTTTTTAAAGATCTTTCTGCTTCTTCAAAATTCCCCATTTCTTTATAAATGGTAATTTTACGCAGCCACCAAGCCCTACTGTACGGAGTTAATTCTAAAAGCTCATTTACAAAACAGATTGCATCAGAATATCTTTTTGTTGATTGCTCTATATTCACTAAAAACTTTAAGACACTAATATTCTTTCTGTTTTTTAAATATACTTGTTTCAAAACATATCTAGCGGTATCATACCTACCCAATTGTAAATTTGCTTTTCCTAAAAGAGTCTTTAAATCTATGTCTTCAGGAGATATTTGTAAACCTCTCCAGCTCATTTTTGCAGCTTTGGTGAAATTTTGTTCAGCAATATCTTTTTTTGCTTCTTCGAAATATAAATCTGAAGAAGGAAATACCTGAGAATACATTTTAAATTGCGAAAAGAAGATTACAATAAGAATGTAAATTTTTTTATTTATTTTCATAATTAATAACTGGGGTTATTTTATGTTTTAAAAGGCTTAAAATTACCTGTAACTTTTTTCTTTTTTAATCTTTCAAATATGCTAATTTTTTTTTCTTTAGTATCGTTACCAGATTTATTACCATCATTCTTATCTATGTTTTTCTTCGTTTTTTCTTCATTATCAAACCCTTGTCTAGTCATAGTTCCCCATGCTAGTTCTCTAGATGTTATAAAACTAAAATATCCTTTTAGAGAAAAGAACACAATTAATGGATGATAAAGAATAGGCTCTATAAATGCGGTAAGAAACAGCGTTAAAACTTCTCTAGTTGTGTTGTAATATTTAAACGTCATTTGATCCCAAATAATTACGATTGAAGAGATCATGATTGCGAAAGTGTAAGAATATATAAAAATTAAAGGAGCAAAACTCCAATTTACATGATTATTAAGTAATAAAAAAACAGAGAAAAGAAGACCAAAAGCTTCAATAATTGGGGCTAAAAATTCAAAAATAAAGATATAGGGAAACGTAATTAAGCCTAATCTTTTGTAACTTGGATTAAATAGAATCTTTCTGTGCTCACTAAACATTTGGAATAAACCACTGGCCCACCTTGTTCGCTGACGTCCTAAAATTTGAATGTTTGGAGGCCCTTCTGTCCAGCAACAAGAAAGAGGTATATATCCAATTTTATATTCCATCCTATTATTCATCATGTAAGCAGCCATCCTTGTTAACATATCCATGTCTTCAGCATGAGAATCTGCTCCATATCCACCTGCTTTAATAGCGATCTCTTTATCAAACATCCCTAAACCACCAGAAACATTTGGTACCGAATTGATAAACTCCCATCCCATCTTTCCTAAAAGATAAGATCTAATATATTCTAATTCTTGAAAACGTGGAATTAATGCTTTTGGAGGTCTAACTCTCGTAATAACTCCTTCTTCAATTTCACAATTATTAGACATTCTCAAAGTAGCACCAACTGCAATTACAGTTACTTTAGAGTTTAAAATGGGTTTAATCATTTTAGTTAGTGTATTTCTCGCTAGAATACAATCTACATCTGTGTTTAAGTAATATGGAAATACCGATGCATTTAATCCGGCATTAAAGGCATCTGCTTTTGTACCACCATTTTCTTTATCAATTATCGTTAAAATTTCGTATTTCGGATTTTGTGATTTAAAAGTTCTTTTATAAGGTTGTGTTTTTATTTTCTCAACATAAGCAAAAGGAGCTTCAATCAAATCAAACTCTTCAATTAAAAGCTCTAAAGTTTTATCTTTACTACCATCATTTATAATAATTACCTCAAAAAGAGGGTAGTTTAAAGTTAATAGAGATTTGACGTTTATAATAATGGTTTTTTCTTCATTATAGGCAGGTGCAATTACTGAGATACCAGGAGCTAAATTTGAATTTAATAACTCTTCATCATCAATATCTGTATTATAACTTTTATATTTAGTGATGGCTATAAATGAAAATATAGCAAGAACTATGTAACTTATAATTAATGAAGTTGCATAGAAGAATATAAAATATTCATAAACTTTTACGAAAATTTCAAACATTTATTTAAATTTAATTAAAGGGGTTTCAATATGTTTTAAAATTGTAAGATCGAAACCTTTCAATGAATTTTTTAAATTTTGAAAAGAGATTCTTCCTTCATAACTATAATTTAAAATTGCTTCAGCAATAATCTTTTTTGAATCTGTATTGTTTGAGTCTTTAAATATTTCTTCTAAAAAACCTAAAGATTTACCAGTATTAAACTTTCTTATTGTTCTTACAATTGCTACTTGGCAAATTTCTGGCTCAGTATAATATCGGTCAATAAGGGTTTGTTCTGTTTCTTTAATGTTTAATTTTCCTAGAGTTAATATTGCTTCTGCTCTTACATTTGTATTATTATCATCTAGTTTTTCTAATAAAATTTCATCGATTCCTTTTTGGTTGAAAAATCCAACCATTTTTATTAGAAAAACAACTAAAGAATCATTTTTAGAATAGTTTATCCATTTTCCTAAACCCGCGAGGTTACCTCTTGTATTTTGAAGTTTAAGATATTGCATTAATTCGATTTCATCCCATTTTGTAAGAGATCCATCAAATTCATCAAAAAAACGATAAGGATCATTTGAACTTAAAGCGAGATAAGAGTTTCGCGCTTCACTTCTAATTCTTTTATTTTTACTATAAGCGTAAATCAACACTTTTGAATCGAATTTATTTAATTCTAAAACGAAAGCTTCTTGAAATGCATCCATTTTTTCACTGTTAGAACGAGAATCAAATTTTCTTTCTAAATGTTCTACAATATTTAATGCGGAAATTAAAAAAGGATATCTTTCTGATTGCTTATCTTCATTTTTAAATTCTACTAAAACATCAATACCGATATTTAAAGACTCTCTATTTACATCTCCTACAATATTTTTGAACCTATCGTAAATTTCTTTTTCTGAAAATTTTTTATCTGTAAATAAAACGTCTTCAAATAATGATTTTATATCAGGAACACTGGTTTTAAGCCTTTTCTGAAGCCTATTATGTTTTCGTCTTATTGTGTAGATTGCTATTACAAGAGCAAAAGTTGCAATTATAAAAGCCAATGTCAATACAATTGTAAGTTGTATAACTAGAGGAAAAGTCTTTATCGTATAGACAAAGGAAAGAAACCACTCAACGATACTCATTTATGTGTTTTTGATATTAAATCGTTTAAGTGAGGGATAGATTGTATATTGATCTACAAAAGTAATGAAAAATATATCAAATGTTCTTTATTTTCTATGAATAGCTCTCTTTTATAGGTGAATTACTTCATCATATGCGTCTGCAACTGCCTCCATAACGGCTTCGCTCATTGTTGGGTGTGGATGAATCGTCTTTAAAACTTCATGTCCAGTGGTTTCTAATTTACGTCCTAAAACTGCTTCAGCAATCATATCTGTAACTCCAGCACCAATCATATGACAACCTAACCATTCACCATATTTTGCATCAAAAATAACTTTTACAAAACCATCAGGCGTTCCTGCTGCTGTTGCTTTTCCAGATGCAGAAAAAGGAAATTTACCTACTTTTAATTCGTAACCTGCTTCTTTTGCTTTAGCTTCTGTCATTCCAACAGAGGCGATTTCTGGAGTTGCATAGGTGCAACCAGGAACATTACCATAATCGATAGGCTCTGTATGTAAACCTGCTAATTTCTCGACACAAGTAATTCCTTCTGCAGAAGCAACGTGAGCTAAAGCTTGTCCAGGAACTACATCTCCAATGGCATAATACCCAGGAATATTTGTTTGGTAAAAATCATTGACTAAAATTTTATCTCTATCAACTATAATTCCAACATCTTCTAAACCAATGTTTTCGATGTTCGATTTAATTCCAACAGCCGATAATAATATATCTGCTTTTAAAGTTACTTCACCTTTCTTTGTTTTTACAGTTGCTACAACGCCTTCACCAGAAGTATCTACAGATTCTACAGAAGCATTCGTCATTACAGTGATGCCTGCTTTTTTGAAAGAGCGTTCAAATTGTTTTGAGACATCTATGTCTTCTATGGGAACTAAGTTCGGTAAATATTCTACGATAGTAACCTCAGTTCCCATCGTGTTATAAAAATGTGCAAACTCAACACCAATTGCTCCAGAACCTACAACTATCATTGATTTTGGTTGATTGGGTAAGGTCATTGCTTTTCTGTATTCAATTACTTTTACACCATCTTGAGGTAAGTTTGGCAATTCTCTAGAACGAGAACCTGTTGCAATAATAATATTGTCGGCACTGTATTCAGTTACTTTTCCGTCTTCAGCAGTAACTTCCACTTTTTTGCCCGTTTTAATTTTACCAAAACCGTCAATAATATCGATTTTGTTTTTCTTCATCAAGAAAGCAACGCCTTTGCTCATTCCGTTTGCAATTCCACGACTTCTTTTAATTACAGCTTCAAAATCTTTATCAATTGCTTCTGCTTTTAAACCATATTGGTCTACATGTTTTAAATAATCATAAACCTGTGCAGATTTTAATAAGGCTTTTGTAGGGATACATCCCCAGTTCAAGCAAATTCCGCCCAAAGCTTCTTTTTCTACAATGGCAACTTTAAAACCTAACTGAGAAGCTCTAATCCCAGTTACGTATCCTCCAGGTCCACTTCCAATGATAATGATATCGTATTTCATAATTATTTTTTTTTATTTTTTATTTCTTTATTTCTGACTTCGAGTGTGCTTTCCGTTTTATCTTTTGCTTTGCTATCGATACAAATTTGCTTATTCTTCGTAAATTCACTCGAACTTAAGCAATAAGATGTCACTTTAATTCCTAACGCAGGCCAATTTACTAACTTTAGTTTTTATGACCAACTATTTTACATTCTCTCAGGAACATTGATTCCTAATAACAAAAATGCAGATTTTATGGTTTCTGCAACTTTGTTTGCTAGTTGTACTCTAAATATTTTTTTATCTTGATTCTCTTCTCCTAAAATAGATACATTTTGATAAAAAGAATTAAATTCCTTTACCAAGTCATACGTGTAATTCGCAACAATGGCTGGCGAATAATTTGCAGCAGCTTGTTGTATCGTATCAGGATACAATTCTAATTGTTTTAATAATTCTTTTTCTTTTTCATGTAGTTTAATCGTTACTGATTTTGAATAATCAAAATCTGCTTTTCTAACAATAGATTGAATTCTAGCATACGTGTATTGAATAAAAGGACCTGTATTTCCTTGAAAATCTACAGAGGATTTAGGATCGAACAAGATTCTCTTTTTAGGATCTACTTTTAAAATAAAATATTTTAATGCACCTAAACCAATTGTTTTATATAATTCGGATTTCTCTTCTTTAGAATAACCTTCTAATTTTCCTAATTCTTCGGATATTGTTTTGGCTGTATCTGTCATTTCTAACATTAATTCATCAGCATCAACAACTGTTCCTTCTCTCGATTTCATTTTTCCAGAAGGTAAATCTACCATTCCGTAACTTAGATGATGTAATTGTTTAGACCAATCAAAACCAAGCTTTTTCAAAATTAAAAACAATACTTGAAAATGATAATCTTGCTCATTACCAACAGTATAGACCATTCCGCCAACATCAGGGAAATCTTTTACACGCTGAATTGCAGTACCAATGTCTTGCGTCATATAAACTGCTGTTCCATCAGAACGTAAAACGATTTTCTCATCTAAACCATCATCCGTTAAATCACACCAAATAGAACCGTCTTCTTTTTTGTAGAAAACACCTTTCTTTATTCCTTGTGCAACCACATCTTTTCCTAATAAATAGGTATTACTTTCATAATATAGAGTATCAAAGTCGACCCCCATATTTTTATAGGTTACCTCAAACCCATTATACACCCAAGAGTTCATTTCTTTCCAAAGAGAAACAACTTGTTCATCACCAGCTTCCCATTTTAGTAACATTTGTTGTGCTTCTAATAAAAGTGGCGCTTCTTTTTTTGCTTCTTCTTCTGTTTTTCCTTCTGAAATTGACTGAGAAATTTCTTTTTTATATTCTTGGTCGAATTTTACGTAGTAATTTCCAACCAACTTATCACCTTTTAAACCTGATGAAGTTGGCGTTTCTCCGTTACCGAATTTTTCCCAAGCCAACATCGATTTACAAATATGAATTCCTCTGTCGTTAATAATCTGAGTTTTATATACTTTTTTACCTGCAGCTTTTATAATTTCTGCAACAGAATATCCTAATAAATTATTACGAACATGACCTAAATGTAAAGGTTTGTTCGTGTTTGGTGATGAATATTCTACCATCATCGCTTTTTCATCTGCGATTGGTGAAACATAACCATAAGACGAATCTAAGTAGATTGAATTGAAGAATTTTGTATAGAAGCCATCATCAATTACTAAATTTAAAAAGCCTTTAACAACGTTGTAACTAGTTATTTCAGTAACATTTTCTAAAACATATTTTCCTAAATCTTCACCGATTTGAACAGGGTTGCCTTTTTTGTAGCGTAATAAAGGGAATACAACAAGGGTAATGTCGCCCTCGAACTCTTTTCTGGTTGCTTGAAATTCTACTGATGGAATTTCTATATTGTATAAAGCTAAAAAACCTTCTTTTACTTTGGTTTCTATGATGTTTTTGATGCTCATTTAGTCTTGAAAATTGAAATGCAAAATTACATATTTTTATTTGTTTTTTTGAATGATTTTTGGTCAAGAATAATTGTAGTTTTGTAGGATGGAAAAACGTTTGGAACAACTCCCGAAATTAGCAGAGGAAGCAAAAAAAGAAAACAAAAAATATTTTATAAATCTAAAGAAAAGAACACCCAAAAATTTAGATTATGTAATGCAAGAATTGCACGATGCTGAGTTTGCTAAAACCGATTGTTTAGACTGTGGGAACTGTTGCAAAACATCAAGTCCAATATTTATTGACAAAGATATTGCGCGTATTTCCAAACACTTAAAAATGAAAGTTGCTGATTTTACAAGTACTTATTTAGAGAGAGATTCTGATGATTTTATGGTCTTAAAAACAGCGCCATGTTCTTTTTTAGACCTTTCTGATAATAGTTGTACTATATACGATGTTCGTCCAAAAGCTTGTGCTGAATATCCACATACAAATAGACGTAAGTTTATACAAATAACAGATTTAACTATTGAGAACACAGCTATTTGTCCTGCTACTTATAATATTGTGGAAGCTTTAAAAAAGCGTTTACCTTATGAATATAATGAGAAAAAGAGAAGGAGTTAGATTTTGAAATAAGGGTTTCCTTGTCATTCTTTCTCTAATTATTCTAGTTCAGTAGAAACTATAGGAGTGACAAAACACCAATCTTGATGGAACTATTACATCAGTTTTTTAAGAATTAAATGTATAAATTTTTCAAATTAGTTTAATCTACCGTTAGAAATAATACCTCATTACCATTTACAAAAGTATTTAGTATTTTAATATTTGATAAATCACTGGTATTAATCGTTAATGGGTTTTTATCTACAATAATGAAATCAGCGTATTTACCTTTTTCTAAAGAACCTATTTTGTCTTCTTTATGAATTTGCCAAGCAGCATTAATCGTCATTGATTTTAAGGCAGAAAGTATATTTATACGGTGCTTTTTGCCTAAATAATTACCTTCTTTTGTTTTTCTTTCTATAGCAGTTTGAATTAAACGAAATGGATTACTTTCAAACATAGGCTGGTCTGCATGCAATGAAAATTTTATATTGAGACTATCTGCATGTCGAATTGGAAGCATAGCATTACTTCTTTCAGAACCAATAATATCGTCGTTAAGTTTTTGTCCATAATAATATAAATGATTGATATGAAAACTTGGAGTGATATTTAATTTTTTCATCTTCTCAATACTTTCTACAGAACTTAGCAAACAATGTTCTAGCCTTGGTCTTAATTTAGTAAATAAATCCTTTTCATTAATTTTCTCATAAACATTTAAAACATCTTCAACAGCTTTATCTCCTTGTGTATGTATTGCAATTTGCCATCCTTTTTTACTGTAAGTATTAATAAATTTAGTTAATTCCTGTTTTTGAATTAAAGGTTTTCCTGTATGTCCATTTTTGATATGTAATTTAGAAATAGACAAATCAGAATTTAAATAAGGTTCTTTTAAATACATAGAACCTGTGTATGGAGAACCATCATACCAATGTTTTATTCCAATAATTCCATAAAAATCAGTGTTTAAAGGTTTCGTTTCCGGAAGCATGAATAATCGATCGTGTCTTATATAAAGCAAGTGTCTAGGCAAAGCTTGTCTTTTAGGTAAAAAACCAAGGCTACTTAAAAGTTGGTTTGTAAAGCCCGTTTTTTCTGAAGATAAATGTTCATATAAACGCAAAGGTTTTTTATCATTAATAGTAATCCCGGCAGAAACAATAGTGGTATTACCATTTTTAGCATATTTTTTAAAGGTAGAAATAGTATATTTAATAAGGTTTTTAGAGCTTAAGAAGCTCTTATTTAAATGATCAGAAAATTGTAGAAAAGCTTTCTGTTCTACAATAGCTCCTGTTAATTCACCAAGAGCATCTTTCTCGTAATAGCTGTTTTTAGAAGGGTTTTTTGTGTTTTTATTGATGCCTACTTTTTTAAAAGCAAGGGTGTTTCCCCAATAATTATGTAAACTTTGTGAAATTAAAAGAATAGGGTTTTTAGGAGAGATACTGTCTAAAAAGTGAATGTTAGGAATCTTTAAATCTTCCACTAAAATAGGATCAATCCCTTTGCAAACAATCCATTCTCCTTCTTTTTTTGTTTTTAATTGTTGCGCTAAATAAGTCCATATTTCTTCATTAGACTTATGCGTAAATCCAGATAAATCGATCATAGCATCTAAAAAAGAAGAAAGTGCAACATGAGAATGACTATCAATGAAACCTGGTAAAATAGTAGCACCTTTTAAATCTATAACTTTTATCTTTTTCGGATATTCTTTAATTTCTCCAATAGAAATTATTTTACCATCCTTGACATGCATTCTAGAAGCAATAAAATTTTCACTATTAAGTGTAATTATTTTTCCGTTTATATAAATTGTTTCTGGTGTTTTTTCGTAATCCTTTTGAATAAAGAAGACACAAATTAGAATAAAAAGAAAAAGTATTATAATTATTACCCATGATTTTTTCATATTACTTATTTATATATTAGGTAAAAATTTCTAGTTATCTTAAATTCATTCAAATCTTTCTCCCAAGTTTCTCTAATTTCTTTTTCGGATAAATGGTCTTCAATTTGTTGTTGTAGTTTTTTTGTTCCTGCTAATTTGGTAAAGAAACTATTAAAGAATTCTTTAGAAGAATCTAGTTTGTAAGCTTTTATTAAATAGGATAAATCTATTTTATTTAAGTTGTCAGCTTTTTGTAAATTTTCACCAAAACAAAGTTTGTTCTCATACTTTGGATATTTAGCACCCTCGTTTGGTTGTGGTGTAAAAGTATAATCACTTTTTGATAAAAATGGCGAACCATAAATTTGAAATTGCATTTCAGTTCCTCTTCCTGCAGAAACATTCGTTCCTTCAAAAAAACAGAGACTAGGGTAGAGGTTGATGCTTTTATCATTAGGTAAATTGGGTGATGGCTTTACAGGTAAACGATATGCTTTACTATGATTGTAGTTTTTTAAAGGAATTACTTTTAAATCACACTGAATTCCATTTTTCAACCACTTTTCTCCGTTAATCATTTGTCCGTATTCGCCAATGGTCATTCCATAAACCACAGGTACTTTGTGCATGCCAACAAAACTTTTATGTTCCAATTCTAAAACGGGTCCGTCAATATAATGACCATTTGGGTTTGGTCTGTCTAAAATTATAACAGGAATTTCGGCTTCTGCACAAGCTTCCATCACATAATGTAAAGAAGAAATGTAGGTGTAAAAACGAGCGCCAACATCTTGAATGTCAAAAACGACAACATCAATATTTTTTAATTGTTCGGCAGACGGTTTTTTATTTTCCCCATATAAGGATATAATTGGCAAACCTGTTTTAGTGTCAAATCCGTCTTTTATAACCTCGCCAGCATCTGCTTTTCCTCTAAAACCGTGTTCAGGTGCAAATACTTTCTTTACAATTATTCCTAAGGAAAGTAAACTGTCAACTAAATGAACAAGCTCACATTCTTCTATCTTCTCCTTTCTTTTTTCTAGAACAGAGGTTTGATTCGCAACAACTGCAATATTTTTTCCTTCTAATAAATCAAGATACAAACCCGTTCTTTCTGCGCCAGTTTTTATAATAGTTGTTTTTGTAATTTCATGTTTAATTGTCTCCAGTGGTTTCTGAGCACAAGAAATCAGCTGAAAATTCAGTAACAGAAACAAGAATAAATATGTACTTTTGAAAGGTTTAAAAATAATCATCAATTTGAATTACGAGTTATTTATTGCAAAACGCATTATCGCTGGCAAAAAGTATAAAAATAGCATTTCATCGCCAATAATAAAAATTGCAATCACAGCAATTGCGTTAGGAATCATTATTATGCTAATTGCTGTGGCAACAGGTGCAGGATTGCAGTATAAAATTCGTGATAAAATGGCCGGATTTAAAGGGCATATTCAAATTGTAAATTACGATGCTAATAATTCAGATGTTTCTACAACCGCAATAAAAAAGAATCAAGATTTTTATCCTAAGTTTAAAAATATAGAAGGTATTAGAAATGTGCAAATTTTTGCAAATAAAGCGGGTATTTTAAGAACTAAAACTGATTTTGAAGGCATTATTTTTAAAGGAGTTTCTACAGATTATGATTGGTCTTTCTTTAAAGAATATTTGGTTGAAGGGGTAGTTCCTGATTTTAATCAACCAAGAACAAGAGAGGTGTTATTGTCAGAAACAATAATAAATCGTTTGCAATTAAAATTGAATGATACCATTTTAGCCACTTTTATAAAAACGGTGAACAGCAAATTACCTTCTAATAAAAAATATATTATCTCCGGAATTTACAGTACTGGCTTTTTACAGTTCGATAAAAGCATGATGATTGGTGACATTAGAGAGGTTCAAAAATTAAATAAATGGACAGAAAATGAAGTTGGTGGTTTTGAGGTTTTATTAGATAATTTTGAGGAGGTTGATGAAAAAGGAGAAGCCGTTTACAATAGTATTAGTGCAACTTTAAATAGTAAAACGATTGTTAATGCATATCCAAATGTGTTTGATTGGATTGAACTTTTTGACAATAATGTGTGGTTTATTATTGCAATTATGATTTTAATTGCAGGTATAAACATGATCACTGCTTTACTCGTTTTAATTTTAGAACGTGTACAAATGATTGGTGTTTTAAAAGCACTAGGAAGCAATAATACAAGTATCAGAAAAATATTTTTGTACAACGCTACTTACCTTATTTTAAAAGGACTTTTTTGGGGAAATATTATTGGTTTATTTATTATTTTTATCCAGCATTATTTTAAAATAATTACCTTAAACCCTGAAACGTATTATGTGTCAACAATGCCTGTTTACATATCTTTTACTGCAATTTTACTTTTGAATATTGGAACTTTAATTTTATGTTTTTTAATGTTAATAATCCCTTCTATTATCATCACAAAAATTAGCCCTTCAAAATCAATTAAGTTTGCTTAAAGTATCTTTTATTCTTTGTTAATTCTGTGGTTTTCTTTATCCTTAATACATTCAGTCCAAAAGTTGCGTTTTCCATTTTTTTTTTGTTCCTTAAAAGGGAAGTCTTTGCAATCGCTATCGCAAATTACCTATAAACTTATAGTTTTGTGTAAAGTAGGTGAACTTTTTGTTTTAGCAATTGAATGGCGAGTTTGAGCTCTTTTTTACTGTTCGTTAGTGTTAATTTATTTTTTTGCAAACTTGTAACTAGATCTCACTAAAAAAAGCGAGTAATGAAACCGCTACCTTATTTAGGTAACGCCCAAAAAATAATTATCTTTGCAGTTGTAAAATTAAGTCATGAAATACGCTAAAAATATATTAGAAACGATCGGTAATACACCTTTAGTTCGATTAAATACTGTAACAAAAGAGATTGATGCTTTAGTATTAGCAAAGGTTGAAACCTTTAATCCAGGAAATTCTATAAAAGATAGAATGGCATTAAAAATGGTAGAGGATGCAGAAGCAGATGGACGTCTAAAGACTGGAGGAACAATTATAGAGGGTACTTCTGGAAATACAGGAATGGGTTTAGCATTGGCTGCAATTATTAAAGGGTACAAATGTATTTTTGTAATGTCAGACAAGCAATCTAAAGAGAAAATGGACATTTTACGCGCTGTTGGTGCAGAGGTAATTGTGTGTCCAACAAACGTAGAACCTACTGATCCAAGATCTTACTATTCAGTTTCTAAACGTCTAGGTGCAGAAACTCCAAATTCTTGGTATGTAAATCAATATGACAATCCAAGTAATGCTTTAACACATTACGAGCAAACAGGACCAGAAATTTGGGAACAAACGGATGGGAAAATCACTCATTTTATAGTTGGTGTTGGAACTGGAGGAACTATTTCTGGAACAGCAAAATACTTGAAAGAGCAAAATCCAAATATTAAAATTTGGGGAATAGATACCTATGGTTCTGTGTTTAAGAAATACCATGAAACAGGTGTTTTTGATGAAAATGAAATCTATCCATACATAACAGAAGGAATTGGGGAAGATATTTTACCTGAAAATGTTGATTTTTCTTTAATTGATGGTTTTACAAAAGTAACTGATAAGGATGCTGCTGTTTACACTAGAAAAATCGCAAAAGAAGAAGGTATTTTTGTTGGTAATTCTGCAGGATCTGCCATTAAAGGATTATTGCAATTAAAAGAGCATTTTACAAAAGACGATGTCATTGTTGTCTTATTTCATGATCATGGAAGTAGGTATGTTGGTAAAATGTTTAATGATGATTGGATGCGTGAAAAAGGTTTCTTAGAGGAAGAAATTAAAACTGCTGGAGATTTAATTAAAAATCATGAAAACAAACCCTTAGTTTCTGCACAAACTGAAGAGTTGGTTTCGCATGCAATTGAAAGAATGCGTGAATTTAAAATATCTCAAATTCCTGTAAAAGATGTAAATGGTTTTGTTGGTTCTATCAATGAATCGGTATTATTACATAATTTTATTTCGGATAAAAATATTGCAGACAAACCAATCAAGGATATTATGGGAAAACCTTATCCTCTTGTAAAAAAATCTGCAAAACTAGAAGCAATTTCTAAATTGATAACAAAAGAAAATGACGCTGTATTGGTAGATCTAGAAGATGGAAAGCATCAAATTATTACAAAGCATGATATCATAAATGCAATTTAATTTTTTTAAAAAGAACTCTTTTTGATGTTCACCGAATTAAATACTTTGTTATTTAAAAATCTAAATCTAAAAATTTAGAATAAATGTTTCTTTGAATAGTATTTATAAAGATAAGTAGTTTAAATATTTTATAAGTTGGGGATTTATAAATTTTAACTAGAGATCGTCTAAGAAATTTATTTCATAAAAAATTCTCTTTTTAATTAAGTTTTTTTTCAAAAAAATTATTTGACTTTTAATCTATTATTTAATTTTATTTGTCATTGACCGTAATTAAACATACCTTTTATCTATAAATAAAATGTATAAATATTAAAAGTCATAAATTTGATTATCATTTAAATGCAATTTTATAAATCGGGGGATTTATGAAATTGCGATTTCAGATCGCCTAAAAGTTAATTTTAGGCGATTCTTTATTTATTTACCTGTTCTTAAATAATTAGTACCTTTATAATATTCAAATCAATTTTATATTATGAAATATCTGAAATTATTTTCACTTCTAGTGATTCTGACATCATGTAAAGAAGAAAAAAAAGAAGAAAATTTATTATTAAAAGCCAAAGCAATTCATAAACGCGTCATGACTTTAGATACGCATGTAGACATTAATGTTTCTAATTTTACAGACTCAATTAATTATACACAAAAACTTAAAAACCAAGTAAATCTTCCAAATATGGAAGAAGGCGGTTTAGATGTTGCCTATTTTATAGTGTATACAGGGCAAGGAGAACTTACAGAAGAAGGTTATGAAAAAGCATACCAAAATGCGATGAGTAAATTTGATGCAATACACAAACTAACAAAAGAGATAGCACCAGAAAGAATTGGTTTAGCGGTTACGTCAGAAGAAGCTAGAAAAATTTATGCATCAGGTAAGAAAGTTGCTATGATTGGTGTAGAAAATGCATATCCTTTGGGGACAGATATTTCTAGAGTTAAACAGTTTTATGATTTAGGGGCTAGATATATGAGTCTTTCTCATAATGGTCACAGTCAATTTTGTGATTCTAATACAGGTGAAGAAGATGATGTTTGGTTGCATAATGGAGTTAGTGATTTAGGAAAAGAAGTAATTAAGGAAATGAATAAATGGGGAATTATGATTGATGTTTCTCATCCTTCTAAAAAATCAATGAAAGATATGATTGATCTTTCTAAGGCACCAATTATAGCATCACATTCTTCAGCAAGAGCATTATGTAACCATAGTAGAAATTTAGATGATGAGCAATTACAATGGTTAAAAGCCAATGGAGGGGTCGTGCAAACTGTAGCTTTTAGCTCTTATATTGATACAGAAAAAGATAAAAAGTATAAAGACAAATTAGTTATAAAGATTAAGGCGTTAGCAAAAGACCAAAACATTGAATTAGTTAACAGAAGTGAAATTAGAAAATTAAAAGGAACAGCGCAAGAAGAAGCAATTGTAGCTTATATGAAGCTTTCTAAAGAAGCGAAAAGTAAAATGGAAGTATCTGATGATGAACTAGTAAATGTTGCTGATTTTGTAAACCATATAGACTACCTAGTTGCAAAAATGGGAATTGATCATGTAGGAATTAGCTCAGATTTCGATGGAGGAGGAGGAATTGAGGGTTGGAATGATGCTTCTGAAACATTAAATGTAACTCTAGAATTGGTAAAAAGAGGTTATACAGAAACACAAATAGCAAAGCTTTGGAATGGTAATTTATTACGTGTTTTAGATAAAGTTGCAGAAGTTGCTGAAAATATTCAGGCAGAGGAAATGTAGTTTTTAGCATTAATTATATAAAAAAACCATCTTAATTAAGATGGTTTTTTTTTAAATCAAATTATTCAAATAATTTACACAATGAAAACAGTTTACAAAGTTGCTTCCATTTTACACTTTACAATTTTCATGCCAAAAATTATTTAAATTTATTTTTTTTTACTATTTTATTAATTACTTTGCATGTTTATGTGCTTTGTAAGATGAACGAACTAAAGGACCACTTTCTACGTACATAAAACCCATTTCTAAACCTAGAGTTTCGTATTTCTTAAATTGATCTGGAGTAATAAATTCTTTTAGAGGTAAATGTTTTTTTGAAGGTTGTAAATATTGTCCAATAGTAAGAACGTCTAAGCCTACTCCTTGTAAATCTTTCATCGTTTGTATTACTTCTTCTTCAGTTTCACCTAAACCTAGCATCAATCCAGTTTTAGTTCTCATTCCGTTTTCTTTTAGGTATTTTAAAACGCCTAAACTTCTGTCGTATTTTGCTTGAATTCTAACTTCACGTGTTAATCTTCTTACAGTTTCCATATTATGAGAAACGACTTCTGGATGTACTTCTATAATTCTGTCTATTTGTTTTGTGTTTCCTTGAAAATCTGGAATTAAAGTCTCTAAAGTCGTATTTGGATTTGCTCTTCTTATAGCATCGACAGTTTCTGCCCAAATAATAGAACCACCATCTTTCAAATCGTCTCTATCTACAGAAGTAATTACGGCATGTTTAATACTCATAATTTTTATAGAACGGGCAACTTTTTCAGGTTCATCCCATTCAACGGTTTCTGGTCTTCCTGTCTTTACTCCACAAAAACCACAAGAACGTGTGCAAATATTTCCAAGTATCATAAATGTTGCAGTTCCTTCACCCCAACATTCCCCCATGTTTGGACAGCTACCACTTGCACAAATAGTGTTTAGTTTATACTTATCAACTAAACCCCTTAATTCAGTATATTTTTTACCAACAGGTAACTTTACACGTAGCCATTTTGGTTTTTTTTGTCTTTCAGGAAGTATTGCAGTATCTATTGCCATTTTCTTACGTAATTGAAATGCAAATTTACAAAGAAAACTTTTAAATGCTTGTTAAAAACCAAACACTAAATCCAATTAAAAAAATAATACCAACAATGCTAAGAATTTTTAAATATATGTTTGGTTGATGTTCTTTAGGAGTATGCTTCCCTGTAATTAAAACATAGTTTAAAATAGCATAAAAGGGTGCTGTTAAAAATGATAAAATAGTAGCGATTTCGACTAAATCGCCCATATTCTTTAAGTAGAATTGTAAAATAATAAGTGTGCCTATAAAAAGAAAAATAATCCAAAACCAATATCCGAATTTAAATTCCTTATTAAATAATAATTTTGAGCTTCTATTCATTACTCTTGGTGAAGCATCTAAAGTGGTAATAGTTGTACTGAACATTGTTGTAAATGCAGCAATAGCTATAAATATGTAAGAAAAATCACCTAAATTTTTAGTGTATAACGTAATTAATTGTGATGCGAAAACGCTTCCTTTGTTAGAAAATGTTTCTCCAGATTTATACATTACTAAAGCACCTAAAAGAACAAAACAGATTGCTAAAATTAATGTACTAATGTAGCCTACATTGAAATCAAAAATGGCGTCTTTTGGGTTTATCTTTATAAAAGTATTTTTGCTTTTCTCTACAGACCAAATAGAATGCCAAATAGAGATATCTAAAGGGGCAGGCATCCACCCTAGAAATGCGATTAGAAAAGTTATTTCTACTGTTCCATATGGTAAAATTTGACTTATATCAAAAGCTTCTTTAGAGCTAAATAAAGCGACAGAAACTGCAATTATGGTGCTTAATGTTAAAATAATTACAATGTACTTCATTAAATTATCTAGCAATTTATATTTTCCAACCAATAAAAACAGAATACTTATTGTCATTAAAATTGTTGACCAGATCACCAAATTATTTGTAAATCCAAAGAGTTGTGAAGCTAAACCTGCAGTAACAATAGTAACTGCAGCCTGAATGGTAAACATCGTTGCAAAATTTAGCACATAATAAATACCTAAAACGCTTTTGCCTAATTTTTTATAACCATCAAGTAGTGTTTCTCCAGTTGCAGCTGCATAACGTGGTCCAAATTGAAAGAAAGGATATTTAAAAATATGTACTAGTAACAATGCCCAAAACAAACCAAATCCAAATTCTGCACCTGCTCTTGTAGATTGCACTAAATGAGATACACCTATCGCTGCTCCAACAAATAACAAACCTGGTCCTAAAGAACTGAAGATAGATTTTTTCATTTATTTTTTAACTTTTCTAATACTTTTAGAATATCATTTCTGTTTTTTTGAAGTCATCCGTTTTAGCAATCTGTAATCAATACATACATTAGACATGTTTTCTGAATTTTAGGTAGTCTAAATTATGTGCCTATAATTTATCTTATTTTAA
>MDTF01010644.1_pt1 | contig 22925 bp, 21 predicted proteins | sample 811191 | NCBI WGS metagenome assembly MDTF01 (sample SAMN05326649, study PRJNA326480) | marine metagenome | isolation source: seawater | place: Southern Ocean | collected 2011
ACTGAAAACTGTTAAGAGCGTAAGTGTTTGAGTATAAAAAAAAATTTCAAGAAACTAATCACTCCTGAAAATTTATATGGTTAACTAAAACCTCTTCTAGAAAAAGTGTATCAAGTACGTTTAGTTTGTCGTACGATCAGTAAAACGTTTTGGTGCTTAATAAGTGCTTTGGGTAAAAACTTTCCAACGGATATAAAAATAAAAATTGATACGAATAGACGTTTACTAAGAAAAAAATGAGTAAAAAGGAGTGGAAGGTAGAGATGTAAGTTTTGAAATTTAACGAAGAGAGTACTAAAAATCAGAAATTTCATGTTACCAATACTAACCCCACACCTAAAACGTTAAAGATGCTACTTTTTCTTCAAATAAAAAAACTTAAAGTAAATAAAAAAAAGTAATTTAGAATATTGTACGAAATAGTAAAGTTAAAAACATTTCATGAAGTAAGATTGTAAATAAAATATCCTAGTAAAGGGTAAAAAGTTAGTATTATGGTTAGATACCAGAACGTATACAATAGAAATAAATACCAAAACATTTCATTTTTTGGAAAGTTATTAATGCGAAATGACTTAAAGTTAACTAAGTAATTAAACGAGAGTAGTTTAGAAAAAAAGACACTTAATAAACCTAAACATGATAGTAAGAAAAACAAACTCAGTAAAAAAAATAGCTTATTATTAAAAAAAAAAAAAAATTTTACACCAAAATTATGTGATACTAAATCAAAATTTAACTGGATGAAAAAATAACTAACCCAAACTCCTACTACCCCGTAAATCAAAACTAAAAGTTTTCGTATAGAAGAGAAATGGACTAACGGCGTATGTATCATATATAAAGTAAATAAAAAAAATTCTAAACCAAAAACTTCTGAAGAATCCCAATTTCACCAACCCCCTCACGTTCCTTCTTGAAATGCTCATCAACTTCCAAGAAAAAGAGCTACGAAGTTAAAAAAAAATACTCACCGACTAAGTCTCCCGATAATAAAATACGTTCGTGATACTCAATAGGTTTTTTGTTTCATTACTACTAAAATAATTTGAAGAATTAACAGAAATAGTAAAATAGTACTTATATAAAAAATAAACGGATGAATTTTGTTTAAATTATTTGTTAACAAAATATTAACTTCCAGTAATAAGGGATTAGACGATTGGTTGTTTGCGTTATTAGTTAAAAAGTCCAACAATTCAGTATTATAAATCAAAAAAGCTCCGAAGAAAGGAGTACTAAAATGTTTCGAAAAAAATCAATAAACAAGAAAAACGATAGAAAAATAAAAAGAAGGTAAGTATAAAAAACTAGTTCAGAAGAAAAAATAAGTATTAACGATCGAATCGTTTCAGTTAAAACGATTGTAAGCGTCGGGAAAAGTAACATACCCAGTTACGAGTACGTATAAAAACACTAACGAGATTAGGGTGAATAAATAAGAATGGGTTGTTGCGATAGTTAATTTCTTAGTATATGAGAAAATAGATTTGTATTTATAAATTTAATACAAATTAAAGATTAAATAGTATCAAACAAGTAAATGGTCGTAATAAATAATTAAAGAGTCGTGAAACGTGTTAGTAAAATTACTAAGCTCTAGTACAACTGTAAAATACGTCAATTCAGTAATAAGAATCGTGTGTGGTTAAGAAGACGGGAGGTAAAAAGAAAAAATATTCTAAAGCAAATCACCCTCCTCAAAAAAAAAGCACGAAATGTACTGATGAAATAACCAAATGTAAATACTCTGCTAGATAAATCATCAATAACATAGTACCACTGTACTCCACTGCATATCCTGCGACAACTTCAGATTCTGTCTCTGCATGATCAAATGGAGTACGTTTTGATTCCAGTAAAAATAAAATTACGAATCCTGAAGCCATCGGGCTATATAAAAAAAAAAATCAGTAAAGGTTTTGGGCTAGTACAAAGTCATGAAAATTAACCGACTGTGAGCTAAAAACTAGTAAAGAATATACGATTGTAATAAAAATATCTAACGAAATTACATGAACTAGCGATCTCATAGTTCCAATAATAGCATAACGAGATTGACTTAAAAGACCAACTACTGTGAAGAAAATATTTCCGAATAGTATAAGAATTAAATGATATAAAATCATAGAATCTAAGTTTTCGAATAACATCATTGAAGGCCCTCAAATAAAATTTTGTGAAAATAATAATTGACACGCGTAAGTTAAAGATAAAAAAATAGGTGCTAACGCGGTTGTAGGTCGTGGGACTAAAAAAGTGTCTTTAGACATCAATTTAAATAAATCTAATGCGATTTGAAACGCTCCATTTCGACCCATTAACGTCGGACCCATTCGTCGCATTGCGTAAGCTAAAACTTTTCGTTCAGTTAAGACAAGAAATAAGGTAAATACTACAGATAATAAAGCAACTAATAAACTACTTTCACTCAATAACTTAAATATATTAAAAAATAAAAACTGCCATAAAATACCAAAATCCAATTAATAAGAAAACGGTAATGAACAAAAAAATGGTAATAAATAATGTTTGCCCGATACTAGAAAACTCAAAAATTGAGTTTTTATGACCGGGTCAAACTACTAAATCGATATAAAACCTGATAACTCAGTCATAAAAAAGTCTTTCGTTTACAATATACGCCGATATTATTAAAAATTGACGAGTTCACTTATCTACAACTTTTTTTTGTAAGAAATCAATTAATAAACCTTCTTGTCAAATAAGTTCGTTTCTTAAAAAATAATCTTTTAAGAAAAACGTTTTAAGGAAAAAATTATCGTAGGTTTGATTCACGAGAGCTAGTTTGGTACTACAAAACGTATTATATGTAAGGAAAAATTTTTGAAAAAAAATAATTTAAAATGGAATTAAATTTTAAGATTATAATTAGTATTTGTAAACCATACAACTGAGGTTTTTTGAGTCAGTTAATCAGTTATACTTAATTAATTTATACCTTGTTTTCGCAGATGTTAAATTAGCGAGTACGCTATGGTAATTACTAAATGTTTAAATACGATTAAAAGTATCACATTCGATCAGATTTAAAGGATAAGAAATTCACCTTTGAACAGAAATTATCTCAGTATCTGAGCAATAAAGATGATGACTTTAATATGCTCTTCTAGCCTAGTATCCTTCGACAGTAATTAAAACTTACTAGTTGAAAAGTTTTAAATTATAATTAGTATTTTCAAACCGAATTGAAGTAGTTAATTTTTGGTTTTCAATTTGACTGTAATTTACTAATGAAGCTTTAGATTTTAAATTTGCTCGATCATATAATTTAGTACATTGACGAGTAAAAGTTTGAATAAAATTAAAAGCATAATGTTCAATTAAATCGAAATTATGAACTAATCATCCTAAATAAAGGAAAAGATACTGGAATGAAACTTTAACTCAAGGGTTTCCAACATAACCTCCTTCAGGTTCGTAGTAATAACGTCCACAAGGTAACATACTAGCTACTGTATACATAGAAAACATAAAAATAATAAATCCACTAGTTTGTAACAAAGATGATTGCATAGGAATTACTGGTAAATAAGTATGGCTTGTATTATATCAATTATTAATAATTGGTAATGCAGCTAATAGTAATAATCAAAGACCAAATCAACTTAATCCTTCATAATGAGAAGGTGAGATTGTTAAACAACCCATCATTGGTCGGAAATATCAATGTGGAGCAACAGCATAAAAACGAATTTCGTCTAATTCACTAATATTTCATCGCTCAAAAAAAAAATAATTTACAGTTGCTGGTGTAAAATGATGCATTCAGAAATATAAAAAAACATATAAAGTTCAATATCAAGCATCTTGTAATTCTTTTAAGATAACATCGTAAAAATATGAAATATAAGATCCTGTTTTATCTTCATAAATATTTTCTCCACTATCACTATCTCAAGATTCGTGACAGAAAAAAACATGCATTTTAACTAAGTATAAATAATATCATGGTACGAAATAATGTAGTACCATAAATCGTGTTAATTGGTCTGTGTTTAAATGACGGTTGGTGAATAAAATATAATATCCTTTATGAATAAAAAACATAACAGATCATACAATATTTGCAACGATAGTTAAGGTTAAATCACTTAAGTGAGTTGCACTTAAAGAAATTCCAAAAACGACAATTACGTGAAAAATAAAGAATGCATAACCTCCTAAAAGTCATCCATCAGATTCAGCAGTAACGTAATTTTTTAAATAAATTTTTTTCATGATATGTAAATAAGTAAAGAAGAATACTGTATCGACTCCTCGTAAATGCATATAAAAAACTTCTGCACCAAAACGAGTATCGTTGAACATTTCTTCACGTAATTCAATAACAAGTCCTGGTTCAGGAATGTAATATCAAGCTAAGAAGAAACCTGAAAGTAATTGCATAATAATAGTTAATAAAAGCATTAGTCCCATAATAGAAGTAACACTTGTGAATGGTAAAAGTAATCTATTAAGAAAAACGTTTAAATAAGAGAAAAAAACTCCTGATGCTGAAATTAAATTTCATCCTCATACGGACACAGCATCAATATTTTGAAAACTTGGATGGTAACCTCATTGAACACGTCGAAAATTTCGTCCTTCAACAATAATTGAATAAAATAATTCATTTAATTTAGTATTGTCATACTAAAGCATGACGATTGAAGTCTATGATTAAACTTAAAAAAAAAATAAAGAAAAAGAAAATAATTAGTAATAAATCATAAACTCCTATAAAAGTAATCGCCGATACGTAAGGAAATAAAAAAACGAGTTCAATATCATATAATAAAAAGAAAATACAGATTAACATAAATTGAATCGGTACTCGGATCGTTTTTTGTGTTGTAGGACGAAACCCACACTCATAAAAATCACGTCGTGCGATTTTTACAAACCCAAAACGTTTTAATAAATCACGTAAACTAAACGAGTTAATAACGTTATAAATAATAACAGCAAGTACTGTTACTGACACAGTTGATAAAAAAATTTCAAAATCTCCCAAACTCAGTTTGTATTAAAGTATTAAAGCATTAGTGAAAAATAAAAGCACGATAACGCAATTGTAAAACTAATGTTAAAAAGTGATGTTAAATAAGATTCGTGGATTTGTCAAGAGAGGTACGTTAAATGAATGGAAATCATTTTAGTTAAAAGACGTGTAATAAAACTGGTAATCAAAAAAAAAAAATATTTTAACGGTAAGAACTAACTTTTCCTACTTTACGATAGATAATTTGCTTTGCGAATCGAATTCCTCGTCCAGTAAAAATATTTATTGGACGAATGTTTTTTATTAACAATCCGTTTTTAAATAAATCACGTTTTGAGAGACCAAATAAAAAAATCGTTGTTTTTGATAAAAACTTTACTAAAATAGAAAACGAATATACGTAAATACGGTGAGAAAAACCGAATTGAGGGGTAATAGTATTTCGACTACTTTTAAAAATATAGTAACCTTTTCCTTTGAACTTTAACTTTAAAAAAAATGGTAGTGAGAACGTCGAAAAAAGAGATTTAACAAAATTTAAATAAAATTTTAATGAATGATAAAAATACGGGAAAAGTATTGTAAGTAGTCTTAATTGAGAATTGAAAACAGGCTGAAGATTCTTAGCTCGAATATTAAACTTAAAAAAATAAGTATTGGAATACATGTACAAACAAAAAGTTGAAGAAGAATAAACTTTTGGTGTTAAAATTAGTAAATTTCATGAATTCGGTACTAATAATAAGAATTTGAATGTATAGAGAGAACTTCTACTAGGTAGTTCTAAATGATTTGTTTGTTGTCAATTTAAAAAGCGTTTTGACTTATGGTTTAATAAAGATTTTATTTTTGGTGCTTGTTTGAAACCGTATCACATCACGTAAAAAAGTCTACTAAAGACTACTTAAACGTAGACTGAAGTGTCTGAAGTAATGTTTGTTTAAAATTTTTAAAAACATAGAAGTGAATAAAATTTTTTAACTTAGATATAAAACTAAGTTGGGGGTTTGTAAAAATTAATTCCAAGACTTTTAATAATCGAATTGAAAAACGTTTTGATTTTTGAAACTTTAAATCTTTTAATAATCACGTCATTGTTACATACAATCGTTTATATATAGGTACAAATTTCCAAATAAGTTTTAGTTTATCTGTCTTATTTCGTGAGTTTTTTCGAATTGTTTTATCTACTTTTTCGATATAAAAATTAAAAAGAGGATTAAATTTTACCAGCTCTTTTAGTAAAAGGTTTTTAAATGAAAAATTTGTTTGCGGTAATATACTATCTGCTCCTCAAAGATGACCACCGACTAAGACGGTACCTGTCGGGTTTAATAGTGCTTGTGATGAATTTTGTTTTAACGAAGTGGTATAATTTAAAAAATGGTAAAGGTTTAAAAAGGTAAATTGTTGTACCGAGGAAGTATGTAAATTTAATCACGTTTTCGAAAATCAAAACATAGACTGTGTAAAGCTTTTTAAAGAAGGTCCACGTAAACCACCTCGCATTAAATAATTAGTAAATCTTAAGAGAGGTAATTCGAATGCTTTATAGAATAAAGATGAACTAGTTTTTAAGCTAATAGGGATGTCGATGAGGTTAGATGTAAAAAATGAAGTGATTGTTGATCGAGTTAAGAATAAAAAGTTCGTAATAACTGATTCTTGTGGAACCGTTTCAGTTACGACAGAATATTTTGATGTACTATTTAAAAGAGTTAATGTTTGAATAGGTGACTGTTTTACGGGATGAAGAAAGGAGAATAAACGTTTGGATGATTTAAAAATAGACAATAAATTGTGAATACATGAATTCAGAATTAGATTTTTAAAAACGGTAATTTAATTTGTTAAAAAAGATGGAATAAAGGTTTTTAGTAAGGAAAAGACGATAACGTCGTAAAGACGAAAGGGTCTTAGTGTTTTCTGCTTGCAGTAAACTAAATGTTTTTGGTTGTTTTTTTACTTCTTTAAAAGCAGACTTTTTTACAGGTTGAAATCAATAAAAATTTAATAAAATTCAGTTTTGATATTTGAAAATTCAAACTTTCATCGGAAAAATGTCTTTAGTTGCTACTCTTAAAGTATAAGAATCACTTTTTTCCCCTAATGATAAATTTTTACTATAACGACGGTAATATTTATTTGTAAAAGATTGGTGATTTTTTAGCATGGTTTTGTTGTTTGTAAAATATCAATATTTGAAACAAAAAAGATTTGTCGGAGTTTGTAAACCGTAAATAAAATACATTTTTAATAACTGTATAAAAACGGAATCTTGTTTTAAATTAGTTGTGTAATTTTGATCTGAATATCACAATTTAGATCAATAAATATTTGAACCTCATCGATTGACTAAAGGATTACTCATATTTCCCAGATAACTTAATATTTTAAATAGGTATCAGATAAGACTCGAACTTACAACCTCTAAAGTCACAGTTTAGCGCTCTACCATTGAGCTACAAATACCAAATAATCGTAATCTAATAATTAGAAAACTAAAACGATTCCTACTCCTCCAAAAACCATGAAGACGAAAGTTTCAATGAAAGCAAATCCTAAGACTGCGTAGTTAAACATAGTTTCTTCTTGGTCAGGAGCATATGCGATTGCTCTGACTAATGATCCAAAGATATATCCTGTTCCAATACATGCTCCTGCTAAAGGCACAAAAATTGTCCCTACAGCCATGACTTTAGCTGCTTTAACGAATAACAAACAAATTTATAAAAAAAGCTCTCAATAACTTAAACACACAGAAAAAAAAGTTGAAAACCACGAATAAGTATTTAAAATTCAAGTAAATTCAACTGGTAGCCGTCAATACGAAACTACAAAACTAAAAAAAACGAATAAATAAAGAAGTAAAAAAAAATAAAAAAATTGTTTTAATGCTGAAATAGCATAAGTCGCGTAAGTATAAGAAATTTCTTGTGTTACATAAACTCTTCTAATGAAAACGACTCAATAAAGTGATAAAAAAAACGTAGCTAAAAAAATAAAAAAATGAATAAACATAAAAGCTTCCCCCATTGGACCGTCATTTTTAAACCAGAAAACTGTAGAAGATTTATGATAAGAAAAATGATCTCGTTTTTTGTTACCCCATGCTCATTTATGTGGCTCATGACTTAATTGAACATAATCAACCATTCGTGTCGAATTATATCAATTAGTATTTGTAAAATACCCAAAAAAGCTCATGAAAAAATGAATATACAATAAATATGAAATAAAAAAATTAATTATGAGAATTAGGAAAAAAGATTTTTTTCAATTAAAAAAACGAATATTAAGTTGTAAAATATAAGCAATGAACAAAACAATTACGTAAATAGAAATAAATTTAAAAAAAAATACCCGAGTGTATCAATTTCATCATGAAAAAGTGTAAGATAACAAATAATTAACCTCTGAATAAAAAGGAGACATTACGCAAAGAATTGCTCCTGCTAAACTAATTAAGTACATTAACTCAACTCCTCAGAATGTTTTATATCAAGCAAACCAAATTCGTTTATCTCGACCTGTATAGCTACCGTAACGACTAACTATAAGATTTTCAGCAACTCAACCAAATAAAAAAATGAACAAAATCCAAGACTGAACCATACTCCATTCAATGGGTTCTCAAAGAGGTTCATCATCAATTAGTAAAGAATCGAAGAAGAAGATAATAAAAAGTCCTCGAATAATTCCAATACCATCACCTATTGAAGTTTTAAAAATCATTAAACAACGATTAAAACATTTTTCTACGTAAAATAGTATAGAATAGATTGTAGTATAAAAATTAAAATGAAATGTAGACGGTTTAGGTGTAAGGTGTGAAAAAGTTGGGCTTAAAGGTGAGGTAACTGAAAAAGGTTGAGACGTAACCATTAGTGACTTATCTTTTTTTAGAGATAAGAGAGAATTACTGGAAAATCCGTTTAAAAATAAATTCGATTTTCATGAAAAAGAAAATTTAGTAAAAAAATTAGTAAAAAAAGACAATTATAGACGTTATAAAATTGAAATTACGAAAGAGGCTATAAAAACGTAAAAAAAGACGATTAAATTTAATCGTTTTCTAAAAACAAATAAAATAGAAGTAGGCATTGAATAGAAATTAAGGTGCGTAAATCGAACTTTAAATTTTAATTTAGACAAATATAAACAAAAAAAAATGGTTTAATTTATTTTACATACTAAAACCCCTCCAACATTTAAGTGGAGTGCTTCATTATGAGTTAACAACCCTTTTGGAGTTTCTAAGATAAATGTAGACTGTTTAAGTGAAAGACTTAGTAATTTTAGTGCTTGTACTTTTAAATAAATAGGTCTATTTAACTTATAGTAATGTTTTATAATTGAAATAGGTAATAGTGATTTATTGTATGTCGGAAAAACTCTGCACGTCGAATTTTTCATTATTTGGAATCGTCGTATTAGATTTTGTTTTTTTAAAATTCGAAGAAATTTTAACACCGGTTGTGTTGAAAAAATGGAAAAGAAAAATGATTTTCTTGCTAATCCCAATTTTAGGTGACTGATAACATATGTGTAGGAATTGTTTAAAATTAACGTATTGGAAACATAGGACTCGAACCTATACTCTCTAAAGCCAAAATTTAGCGCTTTACCGATTAAGCTAGTTTCCATTAAAAAAATTAAAGTTTTACAGATATCGTTTAGTAAAAAACACTTTTTTACTTGTGTACAAAAATCAGTAAGCATCGGCGTAATTTGCAACTTTTCAAAAAAATTTGTAGTTTAATAAAAAATTGTTAAACATAAAAATTATTAAAGTTGTGTAATTGGAAACTGTTGATACAATAGTATAGGAAAAAAATAAAGTATCCCGTAAAAAAAAAAAGTATGATTTCATTAAAAACTTCTTATCAAGTGAAAACAATAAATAAAGCTAATATAAATAATAGTAAGATATAAAGTAAAAATTTAACTCAACCTAATTTCGTTAAAAAATCATATCTATATCGAGGAACTGCTCCTCTAACTAAAATTAGTACGAAAAGACTTATTACAATTTTTGTTGTAATAATTAATGTATAAGAAGTAGAGTAATTTAAAGTAAAATTATTGAAGAGAAAAATAAAAGCTGAGGAATTAATGTAATAACAAATACTTGTCATAACCTCTACTATTACTTCTAAAACGGTCATATTGGAGATATCAGATTGGTAATACTGTAAAAAATTATTTACGGGTTCAATAAACATTTCTCAAATAGTCAAATATAAACAGAAAGGAGGGTGGTTTAACGCGATAAACGGCTAACTCCGGGTAAGTCTCCGAAATTAGTTAATTTACGAAATGTAAAACGTGAAAATTGTACTTTTTTTAGCACATTGTGAACACGGCCGGTAACAACACACCGATTACGGTGTCTTGTAAAAGAAGTGTTTTTTTTTAGTTTTACTAATTGGAGTTTTAGGAAAATTTTATATTTATAAGGAATGTGTTGAGTTTTGATAAAACTTCGTAAAAGTTTTTTTTTCAGTTCAGATTTTAAAAAAAATTGACGTCTAAAATTATCGAGTAGTTTTCATTGACGCTGTCGTAAAATAAGTTCTATAATTAAAAAAAAATAGAGGTAATCATTAAATATTGAGTCGAAAAAACCGACTTACCGGTCAACATCTCCAAAAACTAAATCCAAAGATCCGATTACTGTAACTAAATCAGCAAAATAATGACCTTGAACCATACGAGGCATTACTTGAGTGTGGTGATAAGCGGGAGTTCTAATCTTACAACGGTAAGGGTTTGCAGTCCCGTCTGAAATAATGGACACCCCGAATTCACCTTTAGGAGCTTCAACAGCTTTATAAATAAACCCTTTAGGGACTACTTCTCCTTCACTGTAATGTTTGAAATGGTTAATTAAAGATTCCATCGAATTGTATTTCGTATTATAATTTAACTTGTTTGCTTTTTGTAAATACAATAAATTAAAAAACGAAAAAAAATCACTAAAAGTAGAGGTTTTATTGTAACTAGTTTGAGACGTTGAACCTAACGTTGTTAAATTCGTTAAAATTTGAAAAACAATGTTAATACTTTCATACATTTCTCTTAATCGAATTAAAAAACGATCATAACTATCTCCATTTCTACCAAGGTAACCTTGAATTGAAAGAAATCAATAATGAGCATAAGTTTCCGATTTTAAGAATCTCATATCTTTTTTAACCCCAGCACCTTTAGCTACTGGTCCGGTCAATCCGTAAGTTAAAGTATCGGCGTAGTTGATTGCACCTACTCCAACTAATCGTGATTTTCAAATTCTGTTAGTTGCTAAAACTGTGAAAATTTCTGTGAGTGATTTAAAACAATCACGTGAGAAAAGAGCCACGTCTAAAAAAAATTGATAGTTAAGTCCGGTTCAATCGATATCATTTGGTCGATAAAACGCAGCATGCATTCGTGCACCAGAAACTCGTTCATAAAATTCCATCAACCGTTCACGTTCTTCAAAAGCTCAAAAAACAGGTGCCATATTTCCTACGTCAAGTGAATGGGTTGATAATGCTAATAAATGGTTTAAAACTCGTGTTAACTCATCAAATAGTACTCTAATTTGTACGTACAGTGAGGTGTGAGAAGTTGTTTTCATTAACGCTTCGATAGAAATACAAAAAGCATGTTCTTGAGTCATCATTGAAACGTAGTCTAATCGGTCAAAGTAAGGTAAAGATTTTAAATATGTTCTATTTTCAATTAATTTTTCAGTTCCACGATGTAAAAATCCAACATGTGGATCAGCTCGTTCTACTAGCTCACCGTTTAATTGGACGATAAGTCTTAAAACTCCGTGTGAAGCAGGGTGTTGTGGTCCAAAATTTAGAGTAAAGCTTTTAACTTTTCGTTCAGAAAGTGAATTTTGTAAAAAGGTTGGTTGTCAAAAATTAAAAATATTCGATTTCAAAAACTTAAATATGTAATAAACTATGTAATATATTTTCAATTATATAAATTGTAAATACTGGTTTTCTCTAAATTTCACAGGCTAGGATTAAAATCTTGTGGTAAAAAAGGTTCATATAAACAGAAAGCTGAAAGTGAAAAAAAATCAACTTCTAAATAATTAGGAACGTCATAATTAAAAAGTAAAGCTTCTAACGTTCAGGACGGTAATAATAAACGATTTTTCTTTCGATCTTTATTAAGAGTTCGTAAAGAGATATTAGAAATAAACTTACTTAATCGTTTTCGTTTAAGTAATTGGAAGTTTTTTAATCATCGAAACAGAATATAATATTTTAACGAAACTAATAATTGTAAAAAATCATTTTTAAAAATTAAAAAACTCGAGTTCAGAACTAAACCCCCATTTACGAAAACTAGATTATTGGAAATTAAAAGTAAAGCGTTTTCACGATCAGGGACTAGTAAAGTTGTTGTTAAAACAGTACTAAGTTTTAACTCATTAAACTTTAATAAAACTAATTTGTTAAGACGAAAAAATTTAACGAGATATCTTGTTAATTTTTTTTGATAAGTAAACTTAAGGTTTAGTAAAAATTTTAAAGTTATTCTAGCAACTCGTCATAGACGCGAGTATCCAGGTTTAAATTTGATTCGTTGTAAAGTTAAACCTTCACTTGTCAGTGAATCTCGTGTTTGAGTTGCGTCAAAAATATTTTTATAAGTATGACTAAAATAACTCAATAAGTCAGATGAAGAAGGTTTGTCGTTTAACGACGATAAAATTGTGGGTTGAGCTCATTTTTTTTGCTCGAAAAAAAATCTGTTAAAAACGGCCGTTTTACTAAATTTATTAAGTAATAATTTTTTAAAATCATTTAAATATAAAAACGAGTATTTTTGATTTGTAAGTAAATGATGATGGCTCGGTACTGTACTCTGATACGACGTTAAGAATAAAAACCCATAAAGAGGTAAGATAAACGATAAACCGTGAGTTGAGAATAATTGAAATTTCAATCGAATCGTATAATCTGATTTTTTAATTGTCATCTTATTTATCATTTTACTATTGAATCAGTATAGGGTACTGGTATGTGAAGTGTAGTGGGAATAATTAGTTGTCGAAACTAAATTTAAATCAACTTTACTGAGATGATACTTAACAGTTCTAGATTTTTTTTTTTTTAAAACCAACTTTCGGTTTAATAAGACAGATTGAAGAACTTGATTTTGTAGTACTATAGAACGCGACAATGAAGGAGTATATAAGGTATAAGGATTTCAAACAAATTTTTGAACGTGAAGCAAACTTAAAAATTCTTTTTTACGTCTAAGTTTATATAATGCTAAATCAAAATGATCATGTAAAAATTTTGTTACCCATGCCGGGTTGGTGGTAAAATTTAAGTCTCTTAATTTTTTTTGAGGTAATGAACTTTTTTTAAGTCAAAATAAAGACGAGAAGAGTTGTTTTTGCAAAGATCTATGTTTTAAATATTTTTTAAAAAATTTTCGTTTTGAGACCGCGGTAACTGAATTAAATTGATGTGGTTGTAGCGTATTGCGATTTGTATTCACTCGAATTGATCAACTTTTTTTTAAAAAATTTTTAGCGATCGGTAATACTTTACGTTTAAGATTTTTAAATCATAGTTTAGATTTCGTAACTAAACTTTGATTTAAAAAATTTAAATATTTTGGACTATTATCTAATTTTCCTAAAAATAAATACGGTTTTGATCAAGTGGTACGAGATTCGATTCTTTCGTTATAATTGACTCCACTGTCGACCCGTAAGTTCATACCTTGAAACGTTGTTTTTAAGTAATTTAATTGTGATTTTTTTAGTAGAGTGGAAGGTTTTTTAGGTTGTGATTTTTTAAACCATTTTAAACGGTGTTTCATGTGACTAGAATCATTAAAATGGGTTTTCGAAAAAAAAACCATCCCAATTAAAACTCAAAACGATTTATTAAAAACAGGTTGTGTAATAGATAGCGTTAATAATTTTGAAGACGATTTTTTTATTAACTGAGGTCGCGAATTAAAAACAGTGAAATTTTTTTTTCGAAAATTGGATATACGTACCTGATGTTTTAAAAGTTTAGGTACGGTGAAATTTAAACAGTTAAAAATGTAATTAAATTGTCAAGTAAGGATAAAATCTTTTGAATTAAGAATAGAAGCGAGGTTGGTTAAATTAATTAACAAAAATCAGTTACTAAGAAATTGGGGTTGAGAAAGGAATAATAACTGACGAATGAAAGCTTAATATTTTAAAACCAAACGGCAATGTTTTGTTTTGTTTTTTTTACAGACGAAGAGCTTGTTGCTTTTTTTTTTTTTTTCACTTTTTTAAAGTTTATTTTCTCTTCTTTTTGATTTTTCGCTAACAATGAGAAATATTTATTTACAAACGTTCGTAATAATTTATTTGAATTATATGACGTTCAACCGTTTGATCACGTTCGTTGACCGCGCACAGGCTTTCCTAACATGTGTGATTTTCCTTGAAAGGTTTTAATTAAATATAACCGTAAAATCGTAAGCATTTGTAACTCAGAAATGGGATAATTTATACTTGTCATTTTCGATAACGTAATATTAATTAATTTAAGTATATCAAGATTGTAAAATAAAAGTGATTTATTAGCGTTGAAAATTAATTTAATCATTTCAAAACGAGCTAAAAGATAGTTTTGAAAAGACGAACTCAGTCCGAATAAATTTTTTGTTAAACCTCCAATTGAAGTCGCTAAAACCACCGTTTTTGTATTGAATAAAAAGTATTGTGATCAATAAATATGAAGTACATGTTCAAATTTCAAGTTACTTAAACTTAGTTGTTTTTCCTCACGGTGTTCGTGGGTACTTAATTGACTTTGTTCGTCCTCCGTGAGGATGATCGACAGGATTTCTAGCAACTCCTCGAACAATTGATTTTACACCAAAACCTTTTCAAAAACCGGCTTTTGTATTAGTTAATTTTTTTTTTAAACCTAAACCAACCGGTCCGAGTGTAACTAATGTATAAATGGAAAAAATTTTTTTGATACCTGAGGGTAATTTAATTACACCCGTGTGGTTTAACATGTTTAAATGAATTAACACTCCATAGGATCCAGAACTTTTAATATATTGAATTTGTTTACTAGGAAGTGCGGATAAAAACGAAACTTTGGCCATTGTTTTAAGTTGATGTAGTTTGAAAAAAATTGGATTTGAAAATAGAGATTGAAGTTGAGGATTACTTGTTTTATGATAAAGAAAGGAAAAATTTCCAACCTTTGAAGCAAGTTGTAAAAAAGCCAAAGTACCTGTTAAAAAATACACTAATCCAATTAATTTATTTAAAAAAGGTACTATTAACAAGTTGGTTACGAATCCTATGGACTTGTAACGGTATGAGTTTAATAAACGAGGTTGCCGAACTAAACGTTTAACTGATGATTTAGTTCAACATAAAATTCTTCCATTTGTGTGACGTCCTCTAGTTCCAGAATTTCTATAAAATAATACTGAAGGTTTTTTAATTAAATTGATGTTGGTTTTGATTTTAGTAATAGAGCGTGAGGCATTTGATGTTGTTTGTAATTTCTGTAAAAACAAAAAAGAAAAATAATTATTTAAACGTGAGTTCCTCCGTATCATTCATTGGAAACGTTTAAGTCGGATAAAAGAAAACCAATTTTTCCTTGGAGTTGAATTAATCCGAAAAGTAATGCTTCAGCTGTTGGTGGACATCCAGGAACGTAAGTATCTACAGGAATGATACGATCACATCCTCGTACGACAGCATACGAATAATGATAATAACCTCCTCCGTTAGCACAACTTCCCATTGAAACAATTCAACGAGGATCTGGCATTTGTTCGTACAATCGACGTAAAGTAGGGGCCATTTTATTGGTTAAGGTTCCTGCGATAATCATTAAATCAGAGTGCCGAGGTGATGCACGGAAAATAATTCCGAAACGATCCATATCGTATCGGCTCATTGCCGCATGCATCATTTCAACAGCACAACACGCTAATCCAAATGTTAACGGTCATAAAGAACCGGCTCGAGCTCAAGCAATTATAGAGACTAGTTTAGTAGAAATTCATTCAAGTTTCATTGTTATTTTTTTTTTTTTTTTAACTGTTTTGCTTTATATAAAGCTAATTTACGATTTCAAGTAAATTGCCCGAATTTAAAACCGATCAGTCATCGGTTAACGTATTTTTTAAAAAAAGTGTTTCCATTGTAAATTGCTACTCGCGTATTTAAAAAAATTAACGGAATTGTCGATGATCGATCAAAAATTTTTTTTTCTTTGGTTTTATGTAAAGGATTTTCTGTTAAAAGAAAACTTTGTCGCCACGTCGTAGCACTTATATACATTAATTTGGTTGTTTTTTTTGATTTAAATAAAGACAAGAATAGACCAAAATTTTAAATTAATTGAGTAATAAAGTTAGTGTGAAAATTCGATAAACTTCTTTTAATATTAACAACTGTATTAGTGTCATTAACTGAAGTACATCAGTAATTTTAAATGAAAGCTTTTTAAGGGTGTAAGGAGTGTGAATTTTTTGATTAGTTAAATATAAAAATTGAACTGCAGCTACTGGCGACGTTGCAGGTAAACGTGATGCCGACGTTAAAACTATCGTTGAAGAATTTAAAATCGATGAGTAATTTTGACTTTTTAATAACTTCGCTCCTTTGAAAGCAGCAAAGAGGGAAAATGGAAAAAGTGAAGTTTTTGAAAAAGCTGAATAATTCAAAGATGTGATATTATTTATGAATAAGTTTTGATTAAGGGTAGATTTGTAAAAAGTTTTAAAGTAACGGTATTCTCCTAACCATGAATAAAGAAAATTAAAATAGACAAGTCAATTGTGTAAATGTTTTCTACGCATAGGGATTTTTCTTTGGAATTTGGTTAACCGAAAAAAATTTTGTTTAAAGTACATATTACTTTTAAAATTTCGTTCGAATGAAATTTTTTGTAAAAGTTTATATTTATCGAAAGATATGTTGTTAATTTCCGTAACGTGTGTTCAATGTTTTTGAGTTACTTGTAAAATAGGTAGTTATTTAAAAATGAACTATGTAATTTAATATTTATTTATATAGACGCAACGAACGTCGAACAAATTTCGTTAACCCCTCCGGTCGTGATGTCCCATAAACGGATCGTCGTTTTTTTTTAGCGATGACCGGGGAAAAATCATAAACTCCTCGAACTAAAGAGTATCCAACTCCGGGTAAATCGTTAGCTCGACCACCATTAACTAAAACACGATTGTATTTAGAACAAATATAACCGATACCGGGAATACGAGCCGTAACTCGAAGTTTGTTATTTAAGTTGACTTTTGCAACATGACGAATAGCTGAGTTTGGTTTTTTTGGAGACATAGTTACTACTTTCGTAATAATTCCTTTAACTTGCGGATTTCGCTGTAGTGCAGGAGTTCTAGAAGTGTAACGTTTTTTATAAAAAATGATACGTTTGATAGATTGTAAAGAAGTAGCCACATATAAACCAAGATGTTAAAAGATAAACGCTTGTCACGTAATACCAAGTCAAAACATAAGAATTAAAAGCCCTCCAAAGAGTAATAACTCTTTGAAAGTTAAATCAATGGGTAATGTTTTTGAGAAAAATACCGACGAACCAAATAGAACATTTGTTCACGTTCGGAAAAAAAAAGTAGGACCTAATAAATAAAGTAAAACGATAAGAATTAAACACAAAAGAGGGAATAAATCGAAAAAAAAACCGAAAAATAAAACTTCTGTGATAAACATGATCGATCCAGGGAAACCTAAAAACACTAGTAAATTAATTAAACTTACTAGAAATAATTTCGGACATAAAAAATTTACTCCATTAATTTCTGTCACTAGTCGCGTTTTAAAACGACGACCGATAGCATCGACAAGTAAAAAAGAGTTGGTTGATAACAGTGCATGACTAATTAACATAGCAAAACTTGCAAGCATTAAAGGAGAGTGTCCACTGATGATACAAATAGTTAATCAATGCATTTCAACAACTGTTGAATACGCTACTAATTTTTTTAAATCAATTTGATAAAAAAGTTTAAAAACAGCATCAACAATTCCGATAAATAAAAAAGGATAAATATAATAGAATGTAGGCTCTAATTGTAACGTGATAAGGCATTTTAAAAGTCCAAAAAATGCGAATTTAACTAATACACCACTTAAAAAAATTGAAAAATTAGTAGAGGCTTCGACGTGAGCTTTGGGTAATCATCCGTAAAAAGGTCAAATAGGAAACTTAACTCCAAAACCGAAAATAAAACAAGCAAATAAAAAGTTTAACTCAAATGGGGTAAAATAAAACAAACTAATAACGGAGAACGAAGAAGTTCCACAAATAAAAAATAAATATAAAAAACCAAAAATTAAAAATAATGCACCAAATTGAGTTCAGAAAAACATTAAATAAGCAGCTTCGACGCATCTTCGAGTTTTTGCGAAATTATATAAAATAAAAAAAGAAGGTACTAAAAGCATCTCATAAGCAAAAAAAAATAAAATAATTGAATCTGTGAAAAACAAAGTCAACCCTGCGATTAAAATTAACGTACAATAAAACATAAAACCCATTAACTCATTTAAATTATACGATAAACAAAATAAAATTGAAATAACCGTAATAACAATAAAAATATAAATAAATGGGAAATAATAAATTGACAGTAAATTTAAATTTAAATTATAAGTGTTTCAAATATAATTATGAGGTAAAAAGTCAATATTACTTATAATTAAAGGTTCGGTTGATACAATGTTGTTAAAAGAGGTGAAAAAATCTAAAAAATTGTAAATTGATAAGAAAGATATAAATGAAAAAAATACGAAAAAACTTAAAATATTTTTTGATAAAATTGAAACTAAATTGAATTGATTAAAAATCGTTAAAAAAAGTAGTCGGAAAAAGAAAATTAGACTAATAAATAGTACAATAAGAAATAAAAAGTAATAAATATAACCATATCACAACAAAATTATTATCAGAACCTTGAAATACTACTTGTTGTCCGTTTTAATGACGTTACATTAATTTGTGTCGTATGCGTTGTTACAATTTTCGCTGCTACCGGAAATTTAGCGATTAGTTGTTTTGTAAAAAATCTCATACGACCGATACGAAGGTTTTTAAACTCAACTACGACCGTTCCTGCATACAATTGTGTGTACCATAAAGATAATTTTCCCACACCTTTCCCCATTCGAACTCCTTTAGCTTTTTTACTTAAAGGTAAGTGGGGGAATGCATTAAATCACATTAAACGTTTTGTAAAGTCGGATTTTTTAATTGCTTTTTTTAAGAATATTTTTAATCGGAACAGTTGTTTTCCAGAAATTTTTAAAATACTTAAAATACGTAATCCAGAAGTTCCGTAAACGAGTGAAGTAGAGCGGTATTTTTTGAAAGCTCGATGTTTTTGTTTTTTTTTAAAATTAAATTTTCGGGGTTGAAGTAACATAAATAAACAAAGATTATGAATAACAATTTAAGATAATATTCAAAAAAAGAAAAGGAATAGGTCTTCCGTAAAAAAAAAACCAAAAAGTAAAAAAAATAAAAATGTGTAAGTAAATAAATAAAAAATGGGAGTTACTCGTAATTGAACATCGGAGATGGCTTGAAAATTCGACGGAGTACTAGCGTTTAAAAACCGTAAATTTTGAATATAAAAATATAATCCGATAAATAAAATTGTAAAAAAGAAAGGGAAAAGAACAAAAAAATACGAATTACACAATAAAATAAAAATAAAAATTTTTGCAAAAAATCCTCAAAAAGGGGGAACTCCGGCCATAGATAAAATTGTAATTAATAAAATTTTTGTTAAAATATTTGTTGATCCAAGGTCGCTGAACGAAAATAACGTTTTAGTATTGAAATTAGTAAATTGGAATAAAGTTCAAAATAAAACAAATAACGATAAATTATAAATAAACATGTAAGTTCATAATAATACCAAAGTTTCATAAGTATCGTAAAAAAAAGTCAAAAATAAACATTTAAAAAATTGCTTTATAAAAATCAAAAAATCTTTTCGTTTGTAAAGTTGATGAAGTAGAAAAAATTACCGCGCGTCTTGATTTAGAACTGGTTAACTTCGTGAGTTTTGTGATTTTATTCTTATAATTGAGATTTCAACGTAATTTATTTTTCGTTTTTCGAGGTGATTTTAAAACTGCCACGGATAGACAAACTTAGTTTAGAGAACTAGAGTTAAATCTACTATGTTAAAACTAGACATTGCTAAAAATACAAAAAACGTATTGATAATACTACTAATCGCTAAGAAAGCTTTAATGTAAAAAGATTCTAAGATAATAAATAGCAACATTACTAGTCCAAAAAGTAGAATAATAAAATTGATTAAAGTGTTAAAATAAAAAAGATCGTTTAAATAAATTAAAAAAAAAAAAATTAAGTAATTAAAAAGGAAAAAGTAAAAAATTAGGATATAAAACATTAAAACATGGAGTGAGAGACCTTTAAAAAATGTAGGTTTTCAAAAATAAAACGGAACAACTCCACATTTTAAAAAAATACAAAACATAAAATTAAACCAAGTTAACGCTACATAAAAAATCGCTTTAAACGATTGGTTAAGAATAATATAAGAAAAAATTGCTTCAAGAAGAAACCAGTTAAAAGTTAAAAATTTAATATACAATAAAATTAAAAATACGAATAAGTTTAGCGATGAGACAAGAGAAATTCAAAAAAAAAAAAGCAGGGTTTGTAAAAATGCAAAAGGTGTGGAGTTATTAAAATAATTATTTAACGTTAAACTGATATTGTTATAAAAATATAACGACGAAAACGTTGAAGTAATAAACAACAGGGATATTAAAGTTGATAAAACCTCGATGAAAAAAATAAAGGTGAAAATGTTATTAGAAAAAAACAATAAGTTTAATCAAAAAAAAAAACTATATATCGTGATAATGTAATCGTAAATTTCAGCTGAAGAGTAATAAAAAACTGAAAAATATGCCACTAGAACTAAAAAGAAGAAGAAGAAGAAGAGGTAATTGATTTTAAATTGAAGGTTTGAAAAAATTAAGTGACCAAACCATGCCATAGTAGTTGGACCAGTTCACGACCAGTTTAAAAGGATAATTAAAAAAAGTGGTAATAAATTAAAACTCATTAGGTCAAACCCTGTTAAGTAGGAAAATAAATTAAAATTTGAAAAGTTATTAAAGTTTAAATATTCACGAATATTTGCTAATAAGTAAAGAAGTACGGAAAAGAAAAAAATGACGTACAAGTAAAAAAAGAAATACGTTAGAGTTCACATAATTGAGGACGAAAGAAAGAAATGAGGAATACTTAAAAACAAAAATAATATTGTATAAATAATATAAAAAAATAAAAAAACAAAAGAAAAGATAAATGAACAAAAAATGGAAAACTCAAAAGGAAAAAGAAAAGGTTGATTTTATTACAAATAAAACTCAATTGGTTTGTAAATTAAAAAAATAAACATAAAACATTGTGGGGAAAATTACCTATGCCTGGACTTGAACCAGGACCCTCTAAAGGACGAGGTTTTAAGCCTCGCATGTCTACCAATTTCATCACATAGGTTATTGCGTTAAATATTTGTAATATTTGTTATCAGAGAAAAATACTAGTAATTGGTAAGATTTTAAAAAAAGTAAATTTGTTTCGAAAACAGGAAACAGTGACTTCGTAATAATAAAAAAAAGTAGAGATGTATTCAAAGAATTTAAATAATTTGTTGCTACGAGAGTCGTATTGAAGACTAAATTAAAAAAAAAAAAATTTAAATTTGAAATGTTCCTGAGAATTGGTTTTATGAGCCATAGGAGCTTTTTGAAACGTATAAAGTTTATATCGAACAGGTAAAATAGTAATTTTTACAATTTTAGAGGTCGTTTTTTTGTCGTTTAGTTTTAAATAATACATTCAAGTTGCTAATAAGTAAGATTTTTTAACAAAAAGTTTGGTATCATTTAAGTGAGTAAGATTTGTTAGTGTTGTAGATAAAATCGGTACTAATGAAACAAATGAGAATTTGTATCGAATATTTAAATTTGGTTCTATTTTTTGTAAAGAAGTATAAGTAGTTAAATTTAATTTTTGTATAATCAGATTAGCGGGAATCGAACCCGCATTGCTAGAGTGAAAATCTAGAGTCCTAACCGTTAGACGATAACCTGGACGTAAGGGAAAAGTTACTACTGAATCAGATTAGATCTGTGTTGTAACTCGGGTTTGACAAATTAAGTCGTTAATACTATCATAAAACATTTCTTTAAGTCCGATAGAAGGTAAAAATTTTTGAAATGGAGCGCTAGTATCTCCGTATTGTAACATTAAATTCCGTGTATCTTTTTTATTTTCGAAAGACAATCCGTAAAGTTCAGAAACTTCTCGCTCAAGTCAATTAGCATTTGGAAATAACTCCACAATCGATTTAATGTTTAAAAAATTTAAGTGATGGAAAAAATTTAAAGTAAATAGAACATATCTCGTATGAATTAATAAATTATGAAAATTGTAAACAATAAGTAACGAAGACGAAGAAGACTTATTTAAAAATTTTTTTGACGCAGATGAATTATTGACGTAAGTTAACGGTAATTCATAAGAAAAAATATCAACAAGTTGGGACGAATAAGTTAAGGTCGAGAGACGGAGATGTAAAGTTAATAAATAAAGAGATGAGTAAGGAACTGCTACAGAAATATGTTTTTTATTTTGAGTATTATAAGAAATAAAAAAAAAAGGCGATTGGTTTAGGATGTAATTAAAATAAATTTTAAAATTATCGGACATTTAATTGTTTTAAGTTGGATTCGAACCAACGACCCCAAAGTTTTCAGCCTTGTGCTCTACCAACTGAGCTATTAAAACTTAATATAATATATATACTTAATATAATATATATACTTAATATAATATATATA
>MDTF01009171.1_pt1 | contig 22896 bp, 22 predicted proteins | sample 811191 | NCBI WGS metagenome assembly MDTF01 (sample SAMN05326649, study PRJNA326480) | marine metagenome | isolation source: seawater | place: Southern Ocean | collected 2011
AAGTTTCTCCTCTAACTGGACTTTCGTGATTGAACAATATTCCATTACAAGCAAATATTTTATATGCTTCTCTATAATTTATTGTAATCCAATGTGCATAAACTTTTGCTACACCGTATGGGCTTCTAGGGTAAAATGGTGTTTTTTCATTTTGAGGCACCTCTTGTACTTTACCAAACATTTCAGATGTGCCTGCCTGATAAAATTTTGTAATCTTTTCAAAACCATGAAATTTAATAGCCTCTAGTATTCTTAAAGATCCAATAGCATCAGCATTCGCTGTATACTCTGGTACTTCAAAAGACACGGAAACATGAGATTGTGCTGCAAGATTATATATTTCAGAAGGTTTAATCTTTTTTATTAAAGATGATACTGAAATTGCATCCGTTACATCTCCATAATGTAAAATTAACTTTCTACTTTTTTCATGTGGATCTTGATATAAATGATCAATTCTACCCGTGTTAAATGAGGACGATCTTCTTATTACGCCGTGGACAATATATTTCTTTTTCAATAAAAAATCAGCCAGGTAAGAACCATCTTGTCCCGTTATACCAAATATTAAAGCTATTTTTTTTTTCATAAATATATCACTCATTTATATAAACTTTTATATAAGTTGGTACATATATTATTTATGAAAATAGATTAATTACCCTTTTCTGGATAGTCAAAGTATAAAAAAATACTAGAAACTTAAGAAATTTTCTTTATTTCATAACACTAAATTATTTTTTATTTATAAATATATATGTATTAAAAAATTTCTTTATCTTGTAATCAGAATCATTCAAGCAAGTCTTATTGCTTTTTGAGCAATTCTCATGATTATTGATAATTTTATCAAACAGCTCATCAAAAATAAAATGTCCATTATCTATTCGATAGTAAGTACTGGATATAGGTTTGTAATTATATTTCTTAACTTCTTGATTAATTCTATGAATATTTCTCCCAGTAAATATAATTATTGTAATTAAGATTAAACTTATAAATCCTTTTTTCATTTTTTCATTTGAAATTTTAAACCTTTCTAAAAAGATAGAAAATGGAAAGAATAAACATAAAGCTATTAAGCAATATCCACCATATCTTAATGCCGGATGGTTGTAAAACCACTCGAATAATAAAATAAATAAAGTAATATAAATTAAAAAATAATTTTTTTTATAATTAATTTTTTTTGATTTGCCTGAATAAAAGAAAGAAAAAACAACAAATATCAAGAAAATCAATCCTAAAATAAAATCAAAAACTTTATTAAAAAAATAAAGATTAATCCAATTTGATAGCCAATTAAAATTTTGAATATAAATCTCTGGATTCTTAACTCTAAAGTTTGGAGTTGCACCAGCTTTGGACCATTGCTCGTACCAATCATTCATTTTACTAACTTCAACTAAACTAATGGTCCAATCAAAGTTTTCAAAGCAAGTAAATCTAACTGGATATATTAAACATCCAGTATTAATAAAGTTAGTAAATAGAATTAAGGTAAATAAAATTAAAAAAAAAATAAAAATTTTACTTTTAATCACTTCAAAAATAATGCTAGTTTTTTTTTCTTTAATTAATAAATATAATATCGGTAGAAAAAATATTATATATAAAACATAAAAAGCCTTTAACGAAATTACCAATCCCAACAATAATAAAATATTATTTGTATTTTTCGTAAAGTCTTTATTAAAATTAACAAAAATAAGCAATTCAACAAATAAAAGAAAGATTAAAATTTGAGCAGACCTATCCGTTCCATGCTCTTGTATTCTATAAAAAAAAATATTTATGAAGATAAAAGATAAAAGACACAGATAAGTAATAAAACTAGTTTTTTTTTCTTTAAAATTTTTAATTACTTTTGTTAACAAAACTATATTAGAGAAACCTAATATAAGAATGGGCGACATGTAAAACATAAAATATTTAATTGTAGGTAAATAAAATAAAGAGCTAAGATAAAATATAGACGATGGTGTTCTAAAACCATGATTAAACTGACCAATCCCTATCAGTGCTGATTTTTGAGTAATAAGGTAAGTGTATGCAAAGTGGTAATAAGAAAAATCATCATGAGTCTTAAAAATTACTGAAGAAATGAATAAAATTGCAAAAGTTATTAAAAATAAATAAATAAAAAATTTTTCTTTAATTTTAAATAGGTAGTTTGTGAGAAGTATAAATCCTAAAAAAATCAAGATAGAATTATGCAAGTAACTATGACTGAGAAATATATGTGATAAATATGAATATAGTATTAAAAAAAAGATTCCTGTTAAGCCAGCATAACCAATATTTATATTAATATTTTTGCCTCCAATAAATCTATAAAAAAAAATTCCGTATCCCAGTGTTGAGAAAGTAATAATAGTATAAAAAGATAAAAATAAGATAAAGTTTGGAATCATTTTTAGATATGATCTAAGATTATGTTAAAAGAATTTATTGACATTTTTTATGATTTCTCACTTATAAAATAATTTAACAAATGATAAATAAAATAATAAAAGTGATTATCACATTTTATGAGGTTTTACTCATGAAATCATTATTAATATTTCAATTCTGATTTAAAATTTGTTAAATTATAAAATAACTAATATATAACTTTTTAATGAAAAATTTAACACTTTTGATACCTGCAAAGTTTGAAAAAGAATCTTTACCTCAAGTCTTAGATGAAATTAAAAAACTTAACTGTAAAAAAAAAGTTATTTTAGCTGAAGATGATTTAGAAACAATTAACTCAATTAAAAATCACGAGATTGAAATTATTTATCAAGATAATAGAGGGTTTGGTGATGCATTAATAACTGGTATTAATGCTCTGGATACGGAGTATTTTTGTATATTTAACGCTGATGGCTCTTTTGATCCCAAGGAAATTTCTGAGATGCTAAATATATTAATAGACCCCAAGATAGATTTTGTATTCGCCTCAAGATACCAAGGAAATTCAAGCAGTGAAGATGACACCTTGGTTACACTGCTTGGTAATAAAATTTTTAGTACTCTGGGAAAAATTCTATTTAGATTGCCAATAACTGATATCTTATATAATTTTGTAGTTGGTAAGTCTGATATGGCTAAAAGATTAAATCTTCAAGAAAAAGACTTTAGTTTTTGTGTTGAGTTCCCTATAAAAGCAAAAAAACTAGGCATGAAAATGATTTCTTCAAATGCTCATGAAAGAAAACGAATTGCAGGCTTTAAAAAAGTTAATGCTATAAAAGATGGCTCTATGATATTAATAAAAATGTTTGGTTTATTTTTTTCAAAATAAATTTATACCTTAATAGAGTGTTTATTTTTACTATATAACCAAAAATACAAAAAGAAGTAAATAAACAGGTTAAATAAGATTAGAGTAGCTAGAGCCATTGTGTTTGAATAAATATTAAATGCAAAAATTAACGATATAAACATATAAAGATTAATCAAAATTCCCGTTAATGAATTTACGTAAAGCTTTTTTTGCAGATTTATTCGTTTAATTAAAAAAGAATATAAAAGCTGATGAAAATGATTATTATCAGGTTCAGAAATTATTTTTTTACTCAATGTTCTTCTAACAATAGTAAATAAATTTTCTATAGCTGGGTACCAAATTAAATTAGCCACATAATAAGGGGAAATTTTTCCGTAGTTCTCGTAAAAAAAATTAATAAGTATTATTGATATAAAAAAACTCACACAATAAGTCCCAGAGTCTCCAAGAAATGATTTACCGAATAAATTGAAAATAAAGATAACTATAAAAATTAATAAGACTGGGAATATTAAATTTTTATCTAAATTTAAATTATTTATATCTGATATTAAAATAATTGAGGTTAAACATATAATAAGGTTACCTATAACAAGAGTGTTCACACCATCAATAAAATTATACCCATTGATTATAATTAAAATACAAAAAGTGACAAAAATTAAATTAACATAATTATTTTGTAATAAATTATCAAAAAAAGGAATGCTTATTGATAAAACTTTTATATTAGAAAGAGATATAAAAAAAATAACTATTATGGTTTGAAATATAAGTCGTATTTTAGGAGATTTTAATAAGTTAAGATCTGATAATATGCCAATAAAATATATTAATAATAAAAAAATGATTAGAAGAAAATTGTATTGAATAAAATATATTGAAATAAAGATAATAAAAAATAATCCTCCAGATAATGGTGTGTTTATCTCACTAGATACCTCTTTTTTATGAATAGAGCTTTTAATATTGTCGATAAGAAAAGAATTTTTTTTCAGAAACCAATTAATACAACCATAGATAACAACCAAAAAGGTTAGTTCAAAATATATATTATTAAAAATCATCTTCTTAAGCCTTTTTAAATATGAATGTTTGTTTAAATAATTTAATTACAAAATTTGTAGATAAATTTAATACTCTAAACATAGAGACCAGCCTATTTTCTTTTAGGTGTTTATTATAAACAGTATAAGCATCTTTAAATTTTTGAATCTTTGATGAGGATAAGGAGTCTTTAACGCTTCTCCAATTTGTTAGATATTTATTAATACCAACAATTTTGTATTTTTTTGATAAAGTTAACCATAGAATATAATCTTCTTTAGTAGTAATTTTTTTAAATATAACTAATTTCTTAATTTTTGAATTAATCATTACAGTTGAAAGACCTATATCACATGATTTTAATAATTTTTTATATGTCAAATTTTTTTCAACATTCATATTTCTAATTACTTTATTTTCTTTATTAATAATTCTATAATTAGTATGAGTTATATTTAATTTATGCTTAAGCATATAGTCAAGTTGATAGCTTAGTTTATTTTTATTCCAGATATCATCAGCATCTAAAAATGCAATAAACTTGCCTTTTGATATTTTAATTCCATTATTTCTTGAAATCGAAACACCTAAATTTTTTTTATTTTTAATCAATTTTACACGTTTATCTTTATTGGTAATCTTAGTTAAATAAGGATAGTCGTTTAAATTTTCATCATCATATATAATTATTACTTCAATATTTTTATGGTTCTGACTAAGTGCAGATTTAAGTGAACGAAGTATATAATTTTTTTTTTTATAATATGGAATAATTACAGAAATTAAAATATTTCTAGTTTTCATCAAAAAAATTATTTAATTTTTTATAATGGCGAAATTTTGTATAATCAATGGCTACTTTTTTAGCACAAATTTTTTGCATGTATATTTCATTCTTACCTAGTTTTTTAAATTTTGTGTAGCTCTCTTGGAGGCTCTGAAGGTTGTTGGATTTGAATAAAGTGCCACCTTTTCCGTATTTTAAGATCTCTTTAGGACCGCTCGGACAGTTGCTAGAAATTATACTGGCATTATTAGCTGCTGCTTCAATTAATACAAAACCTGGATCCTCCCAAAGGGAAGTTAGAATAAAACAAAAGCATTTTTTTAATAAATTATGAATATTTTTTTGATACCCTAACAATATAACTTTATCTTTTAAATTATTCTTAATTAGAAAATCTTCATACTTTTTTTTTAATTCACCTTCACCTGCTATCACTAAAAATAAATCTTTTTCTTTTTCACTTTCTATTTTGAAAAAATTTAAAAGAAGATCAAAGTTTTTTTGAATACTCAATCTTCCTATCGCAAGAATAAATTTCTTATTTTGTAGAAATTTATTTATATCTTCATTTCCCCTTTTTTTTATTTCAGATATTTCAATAATAGGGTCCTCTAAAAGAAAAAACTTTTCTTTAGTAAAAATACCCTTGGATTCAAGTGTAATTATCGTTTCTTGAGTTGGACAAAAGACCTTATAAATTTTTTTAGAAACTAATTTCCACAAAATCTTTCTCATAAAATTAAGTTTTGGATAGCCTGATATTCTTAGAATGAACCTTGTTTTAAAATTAAATAAAATTAATAATAAAAATGGAATAGAGGTTAAAAGATGAACTATTAAATAATCTGGCTTTTCTTTTTTAAGAATATCAAAAAGTCCTTTAATAGAGAAGAGGCCTACAAAAATATAGGTCAATCTTGATTTAAGAAATCCAGTAATATTACTTTTTAAACTAAAGTTTTTTGCTAACATTAAGTCCGTAAAGCTTATTTCATTGTTAGTTTTTTTAAAAAAATCCCATTCCCCAAAAGAATTTATTAAATTGATCTGATAATTATTTGAATACTTTTTTAAACTTTTAATTGAGTTCAAAACTGCCGATACAGTAGCTACATTTTTATTTATATGTGGTGACCAGTAATATATTTTTTTTTGTTTCAGAATTTTACTATTTTGATTTAATATTTAATCTAATTGCTATAAATAATTTGTAAATAAAAAAATTATGAAAGAAAAAAAATTAGTAATCTTCATGCCCTCTGTAGAGGGAGGGGGTGTGGAAAAAAATTTCTTTCTGATATCCAATTTTTTAAGTAATAATTTAAAAGATGTTTCAATAATTACCTCTAATAAGTCAATCAAAAATAAACTTGATAAAAAAATAAATCTAATAGGGCCAAATTCAACAATTTGGAATACACGATCAAGATATCCGAAATATCTAATAAGCTTAATCTATCTTTTTTTATTTCTTTTGAGCAACAAAAATACTCTCATTTTCTCATTTCAGGCTAATGCTTATGCAAGCTTAGTTGCTAAATTTTTTGGAAAAAAAATTATTACCAGATCTAACTCTTCATCGGAAGGTTGGTCTAAAAACAAAATAAAAAAAATACTATATAAATTTTTTTTAAAACTTCCCAATCAGGTTATTGTTAATAGTTATCAGTTTAAAAGAGAACTTGATAATAAGTTTAATATAGAAAGTTACGTTATATATAATCCTTTAAATAAAAATGAAATAATTAAAAAAAGTAAAGAAAAAATTAAATTAAATTTCTTTAACGGAAAATCAACAAAAATTATTACAATTGGAAGACTTGTTAATCAAAAAGATCACCTCACAATGCTTAAGGCTATAAATCTAATCAAAGAAAGTAATATTAAACTTTTAATAATTGGCAGAGGTGAAAAGAAATCAGAATTAATTAAATATATCAAAGAAAATAAACTTTCTTCTAAAATAAAAATTATTCCATTCCAAAAAAATCCTTACAAATATCTAGTGCATTCAGATATTTTTTTATTTTCGTCTATATTTGAAGGTCTTCCAAATGTTTTGTTGGAAGCGCAATGTTTAAAAAAATTTATTATTTCAACTGATTGTCCAACAGGTCCTAGAGAAATACTTTTGAATGGTAAAGCGGGTGATATTGTTCCAATGTTTAACTACAAAAAAATGTCTCAAAGAATAAATAATTACAAAAAAACGAAGCCTATATATCTTCAAAAAATTAATATTGGGTATAACAATTTGGCTAGGTTTGATTATAATTACAATATGAAGATGTATTTAAAAATTGTTAAAAAATTTATCTATTTATAATATTTTATAGACCAATCAATGGTTTTTTTTAAACTTTCTTCAAATTTAGAAAATTTTTTAAATGAGGTAATCTTTTTTATTTTCTTATTGCAGCCATGCGTTTTAATGACATCAGCTAATTGTAATTTTTGCTTAATTATTGAAATTTTTCCTAAATACTTTTCAATGAGATTGATAACATTTAATAGTTTCAATGGTTTATTTGAGCTAATATTAACTATTTCATTACCTGGTTGTTTTTTTAATTTAAGCATCTTGTAGAGTATTTTAACCACATCTCCAATATAGGTAAAATCTCTGGAATGATTTCCAAAATTATTTAAGAGGAATTTTTTATTTTTAAGTTTTGATAAAATAATTTTGCTAATAAACATATCAGGTCGCCCCCACTCTCCATAAACTGTAAAAAAACGAATGCCAGTTAAATTGATTTTATAATATCTATTAAATGTTGCTGCTAGATCTTCATTAAATTTTTTTGTTAAGCTGTAAGGATTATTTGGGTTTAAAATATACTCTTCTTTTAAGGGAAAGTTTTTTGAGTCTCCATACACAGAACTTGAAGATGCATAAAATAATCTTTTAATTTTGTAATCTCTAGCAACTTCTAAAATGTTATAAAAACCTAGCACATTTGAGTCTATATACTTCCTAGGGTTATCTATTGAATACCTAACTCCAGCCTGAGCTGCTAAATGAAAAACATATTCTATTTTATTTTTTTTAAAAATTTTATTTAATTTACTTTTGTTTTTTAAATCAAATTTAAAGAATTTATAATTTTTATAAACTTTAAGAGCTTCCAACCTACTCTTTTTTAATTTCACCGAATAATAAGAGTTCATATTATCAACTCCTATTACATTTATATTTTTATCTAATAGAAATTTAGATATGTGAAACCCTATAAATCCACTTGATCCTGTAACTAAAATATTCATTAAATTAGAATTATCATTTATGTATCTTAATTTTTAATTAAAACAATAAGGTTTTTTATTAGTTGTATTTTATTTGTTTATTTAAAATATATAAACGTATATTATTTATGAATAATGAATAAAAGAAAATTTTTAAAGCTAATAACATTATCATTTTCTTCAGTTTTTTTTTTAAAAAGTTTTATATCAAAACCTAACCTAAGTAATAAACTAATTGTAAAAAGAGAGCACTCTAAAGTTTGGTTTTTTCATATTAATGATTTTTGATAAATTAAAAGATGTCCCAAACTCCAATAAAGTGATAATTATTGGAAGTGGACCGGCAGGTCTTTCAGCTGCACTATATCTTGAGAAAAAAGGAATATCTTCAATAGTATTTGAGGCTGGCAAGTTAAATCCTGACGAAAACTCACAGAAACTTTATAACGGTAAAGTCATTGGTGACAACTATCCTGATCTTTCAGTATCTAGATTAAGACAATTTGGTGGAACGTCAGGACATTGGGGTGGTAACTGCGTGGAACTAGATGATTATGACTTTGATAATTGGCCAATTACAAAAAAAGACCTTAATGATTTCAAAGAAGATTCTTATAATATTTTAGATATAAAAGGGAATTTTTATAAAAAAAAATTTAACGATGATTTAGAAATATTTAATCTTAATTGGTCTAGTGTTAGGTTTAAAGAAAAGTATTTTGAAAAAATTAAAAAATCAAAAAAAATATCTCTAGTTCTAAATTGTCCATTAATTCAATTTAATGGAAAAGATGGTAAAGTTGATAGTGCTTCTTTTTTTCAAAATGAAATAAAAAATGTTAATGGAAAAATTTTTATACTAGCAACGGGTGGTGTTGAAAATTCAAGACTATTACTGTGGTCAAGAGAAAAAAATCCAACATTAATTAATAAAAATTTACCGATTGGTAATTATTGGATGGATCACCCTTATCATTCTGTGGCAGAGGGCGTTCTATTTAAAAAAAATTTTGAAAATTATTTAAATAAAAATAATTTAAAAAAATATTTTGATACAAGCTGTAATTATTCTTTCTTATTTTCACCAAATAAAACAATGATAGAAAATCTTGACCTATTTAATTCTTCTATAAATATAGGCATCCAAAATTTAAGCAATGAAATAAAAAAAAATACTTTTATTAAACAGGTTAAATGTCTAGCCCCATCGATGTTTAGAAAATTTTTATCTGGTGAAGAAAAAGTTAATAATTACACTTTTAGCATTTCTCTATTAACAGGACAAAACTCTTCATTTCAAAATCGAATAGAGTTAAGTAAAGAAAAAGATTATTATGGGATTCCCTACCCTACACTTTACTGGAAAAGATCTGAAAAAGTAAGACAGTCATCAAAAAAAATAGTTGAAAATATTGCAAATTTTTTAGTATCAGAAAATTTGGGAAGATTAGCTGCAGATGAATTTTTATACAATAATAAGGAATACGCGCATTTAAACGGCTACCACCATATGGGTGGCACTAGAATGGGTAATGATAAAGAATATTCAGTGGTTGATAAAAATTTAAAAGTACATGACACAGAAAATTTATTTGTAAGTGGAAGCTCCGTTTTCACAACTGCTGGGCATGCATACCCGACCTTAACTATTACTCAACTATCTTTAAGATTAGCAAATCATATATCAAAATTAACTTTCTGATTTTAAAAAGTTAAATTATTCTAAATTTTTTAACAAATAATTAAAATTTATAAAGATTGATGTTTAAAGACCTCCTTGAGACTTCTTTTTTATCTAAATGAGAAACATCATGCCAAGAGTTATTAGACTTTAAAAAACCAACTAATTTATTTTTGGTAAATTGAGAATGATGGAAAATTGAATTTTTTTTAAAAAAATTATTACTCTCATCATTATTCATCATATCACCCCTCCATATATTTTCTAAAACATCATTTTTTGGTTTGTAAAAATTTGTACCAAAATTATTATTAGGCTTCATATCTTGTGATGGAAAATAAATCATTAATGAAATTAATTTATTTTCTACATCATTATGAGGTGGAATAAAACTTTCGGCCTTCATTAATGAAAATTCAAATCCAATACGAACATGATAGCTACCAAAAATGTGATTAATTTTTTTTTTAATTTTGTCTATCAGATTTTCAGTTACATGTTGTTTAAGTATTATATTTTTAATTTTTTTTCTTTGAGGTATTTTAACTAAGTCTTTTTTGCAAAATTGAAAAATTTTTTGTACAAATTCTTTAGAATTGAGCTCTTGGTAAAAATTTTTAAATGCTGGAGAATCGCTTAAAAAATCATCAAATTTTAAATCTTTATTATTAAAATATTTTTTATTACCAAGATTATGCTTATCATGAAAATATTTTTCATCTGGAAATTGAGTATCTAGATTTTGAAATATATTTGAATCAAAAAAATTTTCGATTTCAAAAATTGTAAAAGGATTATTGTAATAAATATCGGAATCATCAATTTTATCTGGAAATTTTAAATACATATTAAAAGTATAATTGTTTCTCTTAATTTAAATCATAAATACATAAATTAATTAATATTGTAATTATTAATAAATTTAATGTATAAAAGCTCTTATAAATAATTTTTTAACTAAATTCTAATAAATACTAAACTAAAAATATAAATTCATTAAATTAGTGAATATTAATAAAAAAATAGTCATTGTAGATCTACAAGAAAATACTGATCACTTCATTGAAAATTGTGATGTAATCAAAGTTTATAGAGGGTTTTTAAAAACTAAAAATGTTAACAAAATAAACCTTGGCAATATTAAACATGAAGATCTAAAAGTTTATAAAAAAAAACTGCTTTTAAAACTTACCGAATATGCAAAAAATATTACAAGGAAGGCAGAAAATATTGATGCAAATTTATTAGAGGTTTTTAATCTAAGAAACGATAAAATTAAATTTTTTGATAAGTTTTTTTATATAATGCATTTAAATAAATTTTTAAAAAAAAATCGATATAAAGAAATTATATTTATAAATGATGACCCTAATTATAGTGATGTTTATAAATCTTTAAAATTTAATAATACTAATTATATTCTTTTGAATAAAAAAAAAAAAATATAACTTTGCTATCTTTTACTTTTTAAGAATTAATTTCTTTTATCTTAAGGTTTTTTTTTTATTAATATATATCAGATTATTTCTTCATAATAAAAATCAAGATAAATTAAAAAAACAAAAAAATGCCAATCTGACTATTTACCCTCAATATTTTAAAAAAATGGAAAACATATTTTACAAAAATAATTTTTTAAATATTAATTTTTTAATTACAGATGAAACTCATATAGGAAATACTTTTTACAAAAATATACTCTTTTCAAATAAAATAAATGTTTTAAAAAACACAATTTTTGTCGAAAAATTTATAACAATTAAAGATTTGTTTTTTTCATACTTTTCAGCACTCCACAAAATATTGGATTTTAAGAAAATATTTCAAAAAAAAATAATAGTAAATGGAATTAATATTGGATCTGCGATTAATAACTTATTGGTAATGTCACTGATTAATTATTCTAAATTAAATATTTACAACAACTCTTTAAGAAGAATTTTACAAAAATATCAATTTAAAAAATTTCATTATTATATGTTTGAATATAATTTTGGTTTTTATCTTAATAATACTTTGAAGAAAAATAATTCAAAATTAAATACAATTGGATATCAACATGGTATTTACTCCGATAAACTAATGTGGATGTCGCTAATTAACCAGCAGAAACTTAATAAAAGATATTTACCTGAGACAATTATTTCAAAATATCAAGAAAGTAAGAACTCATACAAAAAAATTTTTCCTTATGTTGAGATTAGGAGGGCTAAAAAGAATACTATGATAATAAATTTGAAATTTTCAAAAAATAAAAAAACTAACAAGATTTTAGTTCTTCTTGGTCTACATGACTCAAGTGATATGATTTATTCACTTATAGATGATAAGAAAAAATTTTTAGGGAAAAAAATTATATTAAAAAAACACCCTAAAGCCAAAGAATTGAATATTAAAAACCTGCCTAACAACTTTATTTTTAAAGATAAGTTAGAAACCACTTACGATAATATATTGATTTCTACAACATCAACGATGGTCTATGATTTTATCGGCAAAAATTTTCCATTTGAAATATTAATTCCAGCTTATATGAACATGTTGGTTGCTTACAAAAATCAAAAAAAATACTAAATCTAAATATGATTGGTAGAAGAAACTAGATTGTCTCTAATAATCCGCTATCGAAAGGCACTGTTACTCCATTGAATGATTTAATCTTATTTTCAACTACAAACTTAACAAATAATCCAATTTCACTTGGTTCTGGTACATGAGATCCTGGGAGCGTCTTCGCAAACTCATCCATTGAGATATTTTCTTTTTTTAATAATCCTACAAGTCTGTTTGTTTTAATTGGTCCTGGTGCAATATTAATAAAACTAATTTTTGACTTGCTATAAATTTTACTAAGCGACTTAAATAAACTTACAAAACCTGTCCTAAGAGAACTGGACATGATTAACTCTTTGCCTGGTTGTTTAATAATATAAGAAGATATCAAAAATACATAACCATTTTCTTTTATCTCAATATCTTTCATTATAGCTGCAAAAGATAAAAATAGTTTATTAAAATTTTCTAACCAAATTTCAGGAGTTATTTCTTTAAAATCTAAATCTGGAGGTCCACCTGTATTCAAAACTAAAACATCTGGATTTTTATTTTTTTTAATAAAATCAGCAACACTCGTTGGAGAAGATGTGTCCACATCCTTTTTTCCAGTAGCAATTATTTCATTACAAATTCCATTTAAATTATCTACAATTGATTTTCCTATTCCTGAAGTTCCACCTAATATTATTGCTTTCATTCGAACACCCATTTCGGTAAAGATTCTCTTTTTTTTAAACCATCACCCAACGATGTTATCATTTTTTTCCAATTTTTAACCTTCATTTTAAGCGTGTTAAGGTTAATGGCATGGTTATGATCTGGATATTTGTTTTTATCATCATATTTCACATAAAAAAATACAGAATCAGGCCTTAAAGCAATTGCTGAAGTAATAACATCATCAGAATTAGAATGTAATCCAAAAGAAACTTTATTTTTTATTTCATTTTTCATTTTTACAATTGCCAAAAGATTGGCCTCTTCTATTTTGGATGAAAAGGTTGTGTGTATTAAGTTTAATAGTTTAAATTTTTTTGAAGTATTCTTAATATCTTTCATAGAAACTACACCTGAAGACAAAAATACTTCTTTTTTAGTTTTTAAGGCGTTATTAATTAGTCTATTATTAAAAAATTGCATACTTAGAATTTTCCACAAATCTACATTAATTGAAGAAAATTCATCTATAGTCCTATGGTCAACTACAGCTAGGCCAAATTTTATTTTTTTTAACTTAAGATATTTAGAAATTTTTTTATAAACTTTAAAGTCAATTTTTTTTCTGAATACTTTAGAAGAATCATAATATTGATTATCTTGAATTTGAACTGTAATAGCGTCTACTTTGCAACTTGAAATAAATTTAACCATTTTTACGAGTCTTTTTGGGCATCCCAGATGGTTAAGTCCAATTTCAGCAATTATATTAGTCATATATCTTAATAGGCTTAATTGATGAAATTGTAAATAACTTCATTAATTAGGTGTAAATTTTCAATTTCCTTGATTTGTGGGTTTCCAATTTTTTTTAAACAAATATATCTTGGATTTTTATTAATTCTTTTTTTATCTAGAAAGATATTCTTATATATTTCATTTTGTATTTTTGACTTAGATATATTTGAGTGCAGATTAATTTTAATAGGAAGGTCATAAATTTGAAGAATTTTTTTCGTTACCTCCATTAGTTCTATATTATTTTCAGGCTTTTGATGGTTAGATAATAAAATTTCACAAAGCATTCCTATTCCAACAGCTTCACCGTGTCTAAAAAAATCTTTTTTAACCAGTTTATCCGTTGCCATCTCTATAGCATGTGCAAAAGTGTGGCCAAAATTTAGATAAAGTCTTTTTTTATTTTCTTTAATATCTTTTAAAAAAAATGAGATTTTTGTTTTCAATGATTCTGAAATTAAAATTGACAAATATTTAAAATCTCTATTAATGATAAAATCTTTTTTTGATTGTAGTAATGATAAAATTTTTTTATTTCCTAAAAGTCCATACTTTAGGATTTCTGAAATTCCTGAGCGATATTCTCTTGCTGGAAGTGTTTTTAAAATTTCCTCAGAAATATAAACTCGATTTGGATGATGATAGTTACCAAAAGAATTAATCACATTTTTGTAGTTAATGCCAGTTTTACCTCCGATACAACTGTCAACGATGGCCGTCATGGTTGATGGTATATGAAAATAAAGAGTCCCTCTCAAGTATAGGGAGCTTAGCAGGCTACAAAGATCTCCAATAACCCCTCCTCCACATGAAATGACTACTGATTTTTTTGAGAAATTTTTTTTTAAAAGAATATCAAATAAAAAGAGTAAATTCTTAAGACTTTTGTTATTTTTTGTACCTTTTACTTTTTGTGTTTCAATGTTTCCACCCGATAACTTTATTTGATCAATAATATTTCCAATGAATTTTTTATCTATATTTTCATCATAAATAAATAAAATTTTTTTATCTGATTTAATTGATATTAGATCTTTTAAAAGAGCTTTTTCAATTTTTTTGTTTATTATTACTTTATTAACTACACCATCAATTTTGTAGCTAATTTCTTTATTATTCATCTATTTTTTATAAACTTTAAATAGTTTGTCTTTGCCCATTCGATTTTGAGCTTTTAAATAGTCTTCGTGGTCATCAACTGAAAAGCTATCTCCTTGCAGCTCCAAACACTTTATTTTTAAACCTATTTCAAGTGCTCTAAGAAGTTCAATATCCTCTATCTTTTCAAGGGGTGTTTGCTTTGATTTCGAGAATTTAATTAATGCCTCAGGTTTAAAGGAAATAATTGACAAGTGTTTTTTAAATGTCGATGATTTTTTTTTAAATTCATAAGGTATTTTTGACCGTGATAAATACATCACTTCTTTTTTTGAATTAGTGGTTACTTTAATCAAATTGGGACTGTCTGGAAATTTTACATTTAATGTGGGAAGGATGATGTCTGCATCTGGATTTTTTTTATGAAAATCTATTACTTGGTCTATATGATAGGGGCTTATTAATGGTTCATCTCCTTGAATATCAATTACAAAATCATATTTTTTTTTTAAGCTTAAATAAGCTTCAGCAATTCTCTCAGTTCCATTTTTGTGATGCACTGATGTCAATTTACATTTTGATTTATATTTTTTGGCAGTTCTTAAAATTTTATTATCATCACAGCAAATAATTAAATCATCAAGTTTTTTTGATAACTTTGATCTTTTATATGTATGAATAATTAAAGGCATACCACCAAGCTCCAACAGCGCTTTTGCTGGAAGTCTTGTTGAACCTAATCTAGTTGGTATTAATCCGATTACTTTCATAAAAAGTTAATTACTTAACCAGCCTCCATCTATATTTAAAGATGAACCAGTTATATATCTTGATTTATCAGATAATAAAAAACACACAAGTTCTGAAACATCAGATGCTTCTCCCCACTTTTTTTGAGGAATTCTTCCCAGTGTCCAGTTATAAAGTTTTTTATTCTTATTTCTAAAATTTCTATAGTATGAAGTTTTGATAAATCCAGGGTTTATTACATTGGCTCGAATATTACTTTTAGACATTTCAACAGCAAATGATTTTGTTAGTCCTTCAACTGCTGTTTTAGAAGACGCATACCCAGAAAGATTAACGAAGCCTCTTTGACCAACTATTGATCCTATATTCACTATTGAGCCAGCTATTTTATTCTTTATTAAATATTTTGAAAATATTTGCATGTTATAAAATGTCGAAAAGAAATTATTTTCAAATACTTCTTTTAAATCTTTGCTACTAATTTTATTGAATTCTTTTCTCTGTCTTATTCCCGCATTGTTAACTAGGCCGTTAATTTTTTTATTATCTTTTTTTGATTTATTTAAAATTTTTAAAAAAATATTTTTTTTTCTAATATCTCCAATAAAAATTTGGCAGTTTTTTATGCCTTTAAACTCTCTAAGGTCTGTTTTTGACCTTGTTATTCCGTAAACATAAGCACCATATCTTATGCTATGTTTAACAATATCTAAGCCAATTCCTTTTCCAACTCCTGTGACTAAAATAACTTTATTTTTTAACATTATTTTATTTTTTGAAGATTAATAAATATTTCATCCCTATAAAGCTTTTAGTTAAACTTGTTTTAAACAAATTTAATGATATTTACTATGATTTTATATTTTAATTCACTATATAATATTAATCTTAATTATTTTTTTATGTTTGATGCTATAATTCCTATGAGATCTGGTTCAAAAGGTATTAATAATAAAAATTTAGTCAATTTTCATGGCGAAAAATTGGCAAATTACACAATAAAAAAACTTCTAAAGATAAAAGAAATTAAAAGAATATTTATTCTTACCGACTCTTTGGATTATAAAAAAAAATTAATAAAAGATAAGAGAATTAATTTTGAGTATATTAGACCAAAAAAATTATCAAGAGATAACTCAAATATTAACCATGTTGTTTATGATTTTTTAATTTGGTCAAAAAAAAAGTTTAAATTAGAAAAAATTTTATTTTTTCATGTCACTACGCCACTTATATCAGCTCAAGAGATAAAAAAATCAATAAGTTTTATAAAAAAAAATAAACTTCAATCTCTTATTCACGTTAGTGAAATGTTGGAGCCTCCCTATGAATGTATAAATAAAACTGGAAAAAACTGGAAATTTTTAGTTGGAAACTATGTGACTAACAGACAAAACTTTAAAAATTTCTATTTTATTACAGGCTCCATGTACTATTTTACTCTTAAGTTTTTTTTAAAGTATAAAAAAGCTTTTAATGAAAAATCATATGCTTATAAAGTGGATAAAATAAATTTTGTTGATATTAATACAAGCTTTGACCTTGAAATTGCTAAACGTTTAAAAAACTTAAAACAAAGGAATTAAAATACAATCTTATGCCTGGAAATGAATTAATAGGAACTGAAGAATTAAATGAAATCAAAAAAATTTTTACTAAAAGTGATGGTGTACTTTTTGCACATGCATTCGATAAAAGAAGAAAAAATATTTTTAGAGTAAGAATATTTGAGGATTTACTATCAAAATATTTTAAATCAAGACATGTTCAATGTGTTTCTTCTGGCACTGCAGCTATAAAAGTTGGGCTTAAAGCTCTAGGTGTAAAAAGTGGAGACGAGGTTATAACACAAGCTTTTAATTTTATAGCTACTATTGAAGCTATTTTAGATATTGGAGCAGTACCAATCATAACCAACATAGATGACACACTTAACATGTGCCCTAAAGACTTAAAAAAGAAAATAACAAAAAAAACAAAAGCAGTAATCCCAGTTCATATGTTGGGTTTTGCAGCAGATATGAAACAAATAAAAAAAATATGTAAATCTAAAAAAATTCCTATTCTTGAAGATAACTGTGAGTCTGTCGGTGCCAAGCTAAATAATAAATTTTTAGGAACACTTGGGGATATCGGGGTTTTTAGCTTTGACTTTGGAAAAAATATTACCACTGGAGAAGGTGGAGCTATTTTGACAAATAACCAAAAATATTTTCAATATTGTAAAGAATATCATGATCATGGACATCAGTTAAACCCTAAGTTTCCACGTGGTATGGATACTGTTAATATATTTGGATTTAATTACAGAATGACAGAAATGCAAGGAGCAGTTGGAATTGCTCAAATTAAAAAAATTAATTTTATACTTAAAGAAAATAAGAAAAGATATAAATTATTAGAAAGTTCAATTTCATCAATTTTTGAAATTAGGAGATGTATTCCTAATTCGACACCTTCTTATGATACCTTTTTGTTTAAAGTTAAGGATGCAAATAAAAGAAAACAAATTATTAAATATTTAGTTAAAAAGGGAATAGGTACTAAAAATGTTCCTGATGCTATAAAATGGCACTTCGCATCATATTGGAAGCATGCTCTTAAAAAGAGTGAAATTACTTCAATAAAAGAATCTTCTAAAAAAATTAAAGAATACATAGCAATACCAATTTTGCTAAAAACAAAAATCAAAACATACAGTGAAATTGGCAGTTTTATTAAAAATACTAGCTTTTAAGCTTTCTTTTTCTTATTTGCAATTTTAGTGATTTTTGATAATTTTGAAAAGATAACTCATCGATCTTAGTTTTTTTTTCCTTCATCTGCACTGTAAATCCTCTTCTAGAATTTGAAGAAATATTTTTTTTACTTCCGTGCATTACTAGTGAGTCGTGAATTAAGCAGTCACCTCGGTTGAGTAAAAATGATTTTAATTTATATCTTTTTTTAAATTTTACTATTTGTTTTACTTTTTGGGAACTGCCGGGTGCATAGGATGGAATATGATCGACCAAACCCTCTTTATGCGAACCCAATAAGTATTGAACAGAACCATTCTTATTAGTGGCTTTATCAATTGCAATCCAAATAGTTAATGCTCTTCCATTTTTTAAATTCCAATAAAAATTGTCTTGGTGAATCGGACTTGCTAAACCAATTTTTTTAGGTTTTGCAAAATATTCACACATTCTGAAAGCTGGCTTATCATCAAGCATTATTGAACTTAATTGGGTAATTTTTTTCTGAATAGAGAATTTTTTAAAAAAAATATCTCTAAATTCATGTATAGAATTAATTTCATTATTTATAAAATTTACACTTTTACCTTTAAGATTTTTTTTGTTTTTTTCAATGTATATATTTATTTTATTTTCTAGGTTACTAATTTCATTGTTATCAAATAAGTTTTTTATAATTACCACACCAAACCTATCAAAGTTTAATCTCTTTTTTTTGAAGTAAACATTTTTTATCAAGTTATTTTTTTTTTAAAGTTAGTCTAAAATGATTTCCAATTTCATTTTTGTCAATAACAGGTTGTAATAAATTTATAAAATCTTTAAATTTTGAAATATATCTTTTTTTATCTGTAAATTCTTTGTACAAGAAAAAATCAACTAAATCTAAACCAAAAGTTTCGTAACTCACAATTTTAAAGCCTGTTTTTTTAGCTAAAATTTTTAAAGTTTGTTTTGCAAAAAAAAATAAATGTTCAAATGGATATACTTGATTTTGATTTTTTTTCATTAATTCGAAAGCAATAGAATAAATATTTGGTGAATAACAAACAACATAGCCTCCTTTTTTAATTTTTTTATTTATCAATTTTAGTTGATTTATAGGGTGAGTGAGATGCTCTAAAACATCAAACATTACACAAAGATTATATTCATTATTTTTTTCATTTTTTATTTCTGTATTAGTTACATTAAGTCCATTATTTTGTGCTATTTTGATTTGATAAGGGTCAACTTCTAAACCTTTACATTTAATCTTTTTTTTTTTTAAATATGCTAAGAACAATCCATTCCCACATCCATATTCTAATACATTTATTTTTTTATTTTTAAAAATTCTATCAACACAATACTTATAACGATCCTCAATAAAGGTTGCCTTACGGTATTTTTGTGTTCCATATAAAATCTTTCTATGATTTTGTTTAGAGTAATGAGTATAGACTTTTTTTACATAATCTTTATCTGAATTAAATTTAGTATTTGGAAAAATTAAATTACAATTTGAACATTTTTTAAGTTTGTAGTTTTTATCTATCTTGAGATAATTTTGATCAATTTTTTTACTGTTACAAATAGGACAGTTTATATGCTTATTTGTAATAAGTGAATTGAGCTCTTTAAGGTTTTTATTTCTATCTTTAAAAATTCCTTTGAAAAAATTTTTTTTTCTCAATTTATATGGGTCGATGTTAGATGCTATGATGTCTGTAAATTTCATATCCTATATAAAATTACCAGTATTTAAATTTTGAAAGCATAATTTTCTCTTCTGGATAAAGGATTTTTTTGCCTCTTCCAAACATTTTAACTGGCTTATGGAGTATTGAAGTTAGCATTTCCATACCCGCCTTAGATAATGATGCAGATTGATCAGTGCCCCACATAGCTCTGTCTAATGTTACGTGTCTCTCAATAACAGAGGCTCCAAGAAAATATGCGTGTATGCTTGGGGAAACATTTGTTTCATGACCACTATATCCAACATCACACTTAAATTTTTTCCTTAAAACATTTATCATTCCTAAATTCAGTTTTTCTTCTGGACATGGATACAAAGATACACAATGTAGTAAGGTAAATTTACAAGATCTTTTTTTAAAAATTTCTACTGCTTTAGAGATATCTTTCATCTCACACATACCTGTAGAAATAAAAGTATATTTTTTTTCTTTTGCAACTTCTTCTAAAAATTTGAGATTCGTAATTAGAGCAGATGGAATTTTATTATATTTACACTTGAACTGCCTCATTACTTTTAAGCTATCTACATCAAAGCATGAAGCAAAAAAATCAATTTTTTTTTTTTTTGAGTATTTTACTAATTCTCTAATTTGTGACGGGTTTAATTCAATTTTTTTTTTGTAATCAAGATAAGAAATATCACCCCAAGGAGTATTTCTAATTTTATTTTTTTCACTATCTGGAACACAGATGTCGGGGTTTCTTTTTTGAAACTTAACACAATCAAAATTATTATCTTTTGCTAAGTCAATTAATTGTTTTGCTATTTTGACCGAACCATTATGATTTATGCCGATTTCAGCAATTAAAAATGGTTTATTTTTATAATTAAAATTTTTATTTTTCATTTTCTAATCTTTAAACCTATTTCTTATAAAATACTTTATTTTTTTTTCTATTTTTGAAGGATTTTTTTCTCTGCTTCCCCTTAATAAAAAAATATTATCTCCTGTTATTCTTAGTTCTTTTAGCTCATTTTTTGTTGCTGATAAGATATGGTCTGTTCCTTCATGTGACTTGTCTAAAGTAAAGTGTTTTTCTATAATAGTTGCTCCTAAGGAGATAGCAGTAAGAGATGCTAAATTCCCAATCGCATGATCTGAATATCCTATTTCATTATTTGGAAACTTATCTTTTAAAAGTTCAATAGCACGTAAGTTTGCGTTTTGATATTTTAATGGATATTCACTAACACAATGCAATATTTTTACATCTACATTTGATAGTTTTTTCAAAGAATCTTTAATCTCCATTATATTTGAGGCGCCAGTAGATAAAAAAATTGTTTCACAATTTTTATTTAAATATTTTAATAGTGGAATATTTGTCATTTTACATGATGCAATTTTTATTGTCTTGAGTTTTAAGTTTTCACATAAAAATGTTGCCCTTTCAACACTGAAAGGTGAACTGGTAAACTTTATTTTATTTTTTTTACTAAAATTTTTTAAAGTAAAATGATCTTTGTTGCTAAGCGAAACTTTTTTGAACCATTCATATTCTGGATCATTTTGTTTTAAACACTTTTCATTGTAAGATTGAAACTTAACATAATCAGCGCCTACTTTTTTCGCTTGTACAATCATTTTTTTAGCATAACTAATCTTTCCAATATGATTTTCTCCGATTTCAGCAATAAGTGTTATTTTTTTAGACATTATTAATAATATAAAATATATCAGTAAATAATTAAAAATGTATATAAATTAATAAATTCTTATGAAATTTAAAATTGCTTTTGATCCAAATGATAAAACTAAACTTTTCAAATATTGGGATGAAATAATAGAAAATAATATTTGGTCAGAAGGTAAATATACAAAAGGATTTGAAGAAAAGTGGTCTACTTATAATTCTTTAGAAACTGTAAGTTTTTCTAGTTGGTCTGGTGCTGCAGAGGCGGCTTTAAAATTCTTTAAATTAGAAAATGAAATTATACTTTGTCCATCTAATACCTATCAAGCTACTCCAATGTTATCCAAACTTAATGGGGCAAATATAAAATTTATAGATTGTAATAAAAATGATCTATGTGTTTCATATGATGATTTAGTTTTAAATGTAGAAAAATATAAACCCAAGGCAATATGGGTAGTTCACATTGGTGGACATATAGCTTTTGAGATAGAAAAAATTTCAAAGTTTTGTAAAGAAAAAAATATTATTTTAATTGAAGACTGTGCTCATGCAGCTGGAGCAAGTTTAAATAAAAAGAAAGCAGGTTCATGGGGGGATGTTGGAATATACTCGTTATTTGCTACAAAAACAATTTCTACTGGTGAGGGTGGATTGTTAGTTTCAAATAACTCTGAGCTTATAGAATATGCTAAAGAATATAGAAATTATGGAAAAACTAGAAATACAATTTTAGGCAAAAATTTTAGAATGAGTGAGTTTACTGCTGCCTTGGGGTGTATTCAGGTTGATAGACTTGATAATATTATTGATTGGAAAAATAATTTTGTTGAAAAAGAAATTTCTAAGTATACAAACTATTTAAAAATTCCAAATAATATGATCT
>MDTF01015433.1_pt1 | contig 22890 bp, 22 predicted proteins | sample 811191 | NCBI WGS metagenome assembly MDTF01 (sample SAMN05326649, study PRJNA326480) | marine metagenome | isolation source: seawater | place: Southern Ocean | collected 2011
GCAAACACACCTTACACACTTTCTTGCATTTACAGAATTGACCTGAAAGGGATTTTAGGTTACGGAATCAATAATGCACGAATCACAAACGAGATTGTTCACCCGTTTTATTTCAAAAACTCATTCTCATCAAACGATGCAATTACTCAGTTTACAGGAATTGCATTTATGAGTACCAACGAGTTTTACGTTACTCGAAAAGGAGAAAGAAACAATAACAATCAGTTTGGTGGACCAGATAATGCGGTTCTGTTGTTTGATGAAGACGACAATTACGTAACACCGATTTCTATTTCATCAGGAGGAGCTTTATATTCAGACTTCTTTAAATCTCCTGAAGCAATCATTTGTAATGTTGTTCATCCTCAATTAAATATCACTGATACAAGAGATTTCATGGTGGTAGTTTCTGGTGATGAAACGGAGTACAAATTCAGAGAGATTATCTACTCAGAAACTGATTTTGGTGTAGATTATATTCCAGCAAATAATGTTGGTGAGGATACTTCTCTAGCAGATGGTTTTATAACAGAAGCCAACAAGTTTATTAATCCGGTTGATATTTCGATTAGTGGAGATGGATCGAACTACATCTTTATCACAGATACTGAAACAGATTCGCTTTACCAATTTACTGGAACGGGTTTAGAAGGTGTTCAGCCTCCAGCTGGGGCCAATTCAACCAAATACGTAAAAGTGTCTTTTGGTGGTGAAGGAATTGGTGCGACACAGTTTAACAACCCAATGGGTGCAGCTTACATGAATGAAATACTCTACGTTGCCGATGCTGGCAATGGTCGTGTACTTCGCTTTAAGTTGACGTTAGACTTTGACTAAGACATCAGGAATTGAAGGGTTTTTTCTAAAAACTCTTCTCTTTTTTCTGCATGTAGCCAGTGTCCTGCTCCTTTAAGAGTTTCAAATTGAACATCGTGGAAGATTGCCTGAATATCTTTGATGTCTTCATCTTTGATATAATTGGAATTACCACCTTTAATGAAAAGTGTTTCTCCGTCAAAAGGAGCATCCATAATTGATTCTCCAATTTCAACCAAAGACTTTTCGAGTACATCCAAATTGAATCGCCAAGCCAATTGACCTTTCTCTTTCCAGTAAAGGCTTTTCATCAGGAATGCGCGTACACCCATTTCAGGAATGTATTCAGCCAAATACTCATCAGCCTCTGTGCGTTTATCTAATTGATCTAATGGCACATTTTTCAATCCGTCCATTATTTGCTGATGATGCGGTTTATAAGACTTAGCCCCTATGTCGGCAACAATTAACTTGTTTACCATTAAAGGATGGTTCTGTGCATATTTCATCACAGCCTTACCTCCCATTGAATGACCTAAGAGATTGACTTCACCAAGAGATAAATCCGAAATCAATTCATCAATATCTTCCATCATTACTTGGTAATTGTGTTCATCGCTCCAAGGAGAATGCCCATGATTTCGGGCATCAATTAAAATCACATCAAAATGCTCAGCATACTCTTTTGCCAAAGACATCCAATTGTCTAACATACCAAGTAAACCGTGCATAATGATAAGCGGCTCACCTTCGCCCAATCTCTTATAATTCAATTTCATACCATCAATTCTCTTAAATACATCTGAATGGTGTTTTCCAACCCGAAATACAACGCATCTGCAATTAATGCGTGTCCAATTGAAACCTCTAACAACCCAGGAATGTTTTTAGCGAAATAGTTCAAGTTCTCTAAGCTCAAATCGTGGCCAGCATTTAAACCTAAACTCAATTCGTTGGCTTTTTGAGCTGCAAGAACATAAGGAGCAATGGCTTTTTCTCGATCTACCGAATAATTGCTTGCGTAATCCTCTGTGTAAAGTTCAACACGATCGGTTCCAGTTTTAGCAGCACCTTCAATTTTATCCAAGTCGGTTTCAATAAAAATCGAAGTTCTAATTCCAGCGTTTTTAAACCTCGATACGATTTCAGTTAAAAAAGCTTCATGCTCAATGGTATCCCAACCTGCATTTGACGTTAAAACACCCGGAGGATCTGGAACCAATGTTACTTGTGCTGGTTTAACTTCTAAAACCATTTGAATAAAATCTTCAGATGGGTAACCTTCAATGTTGAATTCCGTTTGAACAACCTCCATTAAAACATACACATCTTTTCGTGTAATGTGGCGCTCATCAGGACGTGGATGTACAGTTATTCCCTGTGCTCCGAAACGTTCACAATCCTTTGCCACATTTATTACGTTAGGTACATTACCGCCTCTTGCATTACGTAGGGTGGCCACCTTGTTGATATTTACGCTAAGTTTGGTCATGAAAAAAGCTAATTTTGGCTTGCGAAGTTAATAGTATAACCCCTGAAATTATCGCATGTTAGTACAGGAATTAATCAGTGACGAAATCCCATTCTTAACCATTAAAGACAATTGTCAGCAGGTAAGTACTTGGATGGATGAGTTTAAGATGACCCATTTGCCAATAATTGATGAGGGTAAATACCTTGGTTTAATTAGCGAATCTGCCATTTTAGACATTGATAACTGGGATGACACTATTGGAGATCATACAAGATCAATAGAACCTTTTGGTGTTCATGCAGGTGATCATGTTTTTGAAGCTGTAAAAATTTTAGGTTCTCAAAAATTAAGCTGTATCGGTGTTCGTGATGATAAAGACACGTTTTTAGGATCAATCAGCTTAACTAAGATTGTAGAAGTAATTGGCGAGCTATCTCTAATTAGTGATACTGGTGGTATCATCATGGTTGAAATAAATGAGGTTGATTATTCCATGTCGCAAATTGCTCAGATTGTAGAAAGCAACGGAGCAAAACTATTGGGAAGTTACATTACCTCTGCACCTCAAACAGATAGAATTAGAGTTACAGTAAAGCTTAACAAGCAAGATGTTTCTGATGTTATCCAAACTTTTGAGAGATACGATTATCAAATTTTTGGTAGCTTCCACATTTCTGAGAGTAGCGATAACTTAGAAGATCGATTCAACAACCTTATCAACTTCTTAAACATTTAATTTCTTTGCGATTTGCACTGATTTTATCTGCTATACTGATCTTTTTCTCAGCTCAGGCTCAAGAAAAAGATTCTACTCAAAGCTGGATAGTTTCTGAAATAAATCTTCAGGGAAATAAAATCACAAAAGATTATATTATTCTTCGTGAGTTGGAATTTCAAGTTGGAGATTCCATTCAAAGCGAACGGTTGAATTACCTATCTGATCGGAGCAAGAATAATGTGTTCAACACGGGCTTGTTTCACATCGTCACCATTCTACCTAGCTACAATAATTCTGAAATTTCATTTACCATTATTGTATCAGAGCGCTGGTATGTATGGCCTATTCCAATAATTGAAAATGCTGATCGAAATTTCAATACTTGGTGGCAAAATAAAGACTTTGATAGATTGAGTTACGGCCTCCTTCTCGATTGGCATAACTTCAGAGGACGCAATGAATTGCTCCAACTAACGGTAAAAGCTGGATTTGAAAGAGCCTATGAAGCAGCTTATGAATTTCCCTACATCAATAAAAAGAAAACTCTGGGACTTCGTTTTAGCGGTGGATATATATCAAACAAAGAGGTTAATTACACCAGCATAGACAATAAACGTGAGTTTCTGAAAGTTGAAGAGTATGATATTCAAGAGCAATTTTACGGAAACGTTAGACTCACGATCAGAGGTAAACTGTATTCAAGAAATGAATTTACACTAGGTTACACCAATACCCACATTTCAGATACATTAAAAACTGTTTCATACGAGTACCTCAACAACAACGATCTTAGAAACGAATATCTAAGATTGAGCTACTTGTTTAAGTTTGATAAAAGAAATTACATCGATTATCCACTTACGGGAACCATGTTTCAATTTAGTGCCGTTAAACGCGGACTAGGTATATTAGACCATGATGTAAATCTCTTAGAAGCTGAAGTAACATTCAACAATCACTTTCATCTTTTCAAAAGATTATATTATGCCAATGGTGTAACAGCCATGACCAATTTACTAGAAAAGCCTGCTTATAAATATCAACGAGGATTGGGTTATGGAAATAATTTTGTTCGTGGTTATGAACTGTATGTGATGGATGCTCAACATTTTTTGCTCACGAAAAACAATCTGAAGTACGAGCTAATCAAACCTGGTTTTAAGACGTTTGATTTTATTCCATTTAAAAAATTCAATACCATCAGTTACGCAACCTACATTAATGTATTTGCAGATTTAGGCTACGCCTTTGATGATATATACAACCAACAGAACAGTCTATCAAATAAACTGCTTTTAGGTTATGGAATAGGATTAGATTTTGTAACTTATTACGATATTGTGATCCGAACTGAATTCTCACTAAATACCGAAGGAGATAACGGATTTTATCTACACTTTAATAAATCTATTTGATGCAAAAAGTTGCTCTATACGCTAAAGAAATTTCTTTCGATTACGAAAAAGACATTCACAAGCTATTTCATTTTTTAGAAAGCAAAGGTGTTGAGATTTATATATCTGATCGGTTTAAAAAATTACTGGCAGACGTTTTTGAAATTAATCATGATTACCCCGTTTTTTCTACCCCAAATGATATCTCACAACTTAACATAGATTTATTCATTTCCATTGGTGGTGATGGTACATTTTTAGATGGTGCTAAATATGTTTTTGAGTCAGGAATTCCTATCATCGGTTTAAATACAGGTAGATTAGGTTTTTTATCTAGAATCTCATCTCATGAGTTAGAGGATGCACTAGAATTGATGTACCAAAAAAAATATTCCATTGAAAACAGAACAGTTATTCAGCTAGATACCGACTTAGATTTATTTGGAGATTTCAATTTTGCATTAAATGAAATGACTATCCACAAAAATGACACCTCATCAATGATCACCATTCATGCTTACATGAACAATGAATTTCTAAATTCATACTGGGCAGATGGACTAATTATTTCAACCCCAACTGGATCTACTGCATACTCAATGAGTTGTAATGGACCAATTGTTTTCCCAGGGTCTCATAACTTGATTCTAACCCCTATAGCTCCACACAATTTAAATGTAAGACCAGTTGTAATACCAGATAATGCTCAATTAACCTTTAGAGTAGAGTCTAGATCTCAAAACCTACTTCTCTCATTAGACTCCAGAACTGAGGTGATTTCTCAGGATATTGTACTGAGATTAACTACACACAAAAAACAACTAAAACTTGTTCAACTTCCTGGACATACATATTTAACTACATTAAGAAATAAGTTGAATTGGGGTTTAGATAAAAGAAATTGATTCTATATCGTAAATAAAATTATCTTCGCAGGTAGCATTAATTCCTTAAACCAATTATGCTACGCCTTTTATTATTATCCCTTTTACTTCTTGGGGTCAGTGAATCCCATGCACAATTGTGGCGATTTTATCGTCATGAATTTTCTTTTGGACTAGGTATTGCCAACTGCTTTACTGATGTTGGTGGTGGCTCTGGTGACGGTGGTTATGTGAAAGATTTAAACTTAGCTGCAACACGTCCAGCCGTTCAAATCGGATACAGATACAGAATATCACCAAAAATATCTTTCAAGTCATCCCTTTCATATATCCAAATTTCTGGTTCTGATGAATTCTCAAGAAACGAAGGCAGAAAGAATAGAAACCTCAACTTTAGAACAAACATTTACGAGCTAGGCTTGCAATTTGAATATTATTTCAAACAAGAACCTCTAGGAAAACTCAATACTCTTGGAGCAAAACGAAGAGGTCATAAAGGTCCTGAAATGGGATTTTATGGACTTGCAGGCATAGCACCTTTCTTATACAACCCATTGGGCGAAGCTGAAAACGGCAATTGGTATAGACTTAGACCGTTACACACTGAGGGACAAGGACTAGAAGGTGGCCCATCTGAATATGGATCATTTGGTGTAGCATTTAAAATTGGCGCTGGTGCAAAATGGATCATAAACAGACAACTTAATATCGGATTTGAAGCCAGTGTTAACTACACAAACACAGACTACCTAGACGATGTAAGTGATACTTACTACGACTTCAGTCAAACCTCAGAAGACATAAGTGCCTTAACAACTCAAATGGCTGATAAAAGATTATCTGGAGCTAGAGGTATACCAGGAGGCATTAGAGGTAATCCTGATAATAATGATGTATATTTTAACTTCTTTGTCACATTAAATTACAAATTAGCTGCTGATCAAAAAATCGTTCTGTTTTCTATTAAACGCAAACGATAATAGTTGAGTTAGAATTTATTTTTTGAAAATAAATGAATCATTTGGTTGTATTTTAGATAATACGTTTATATTTGCGTCCAAACGATCTCAACATTTATGACAAGAAGAAGTTTACCCCTCTTCTTAATCTTCCCCCTTTTTCTTGTCTTATTTTCTACCCAAACTCAAGCTCAGCGTTGGAAACGCTATAGGCACGAAGTATCTATTAGCCTAGGCGGAGCCAATTACATGGGTGATCTCGGTGGTGCAACCACAGGAGACGGTTCTCGATTTGGAGATTTCCAATTTTCGGTTACACGTCCTGCATTTGGAGCGTCCTATCGATATCGATTGCTTGAACGGGTTGCATTAAAAGGCAATATTATGTACTGTCAGGTTTACGGTGATGATGCCGAAGCTGGTAATGAAAGCCGTAAAAACAGAAACCTTAATTTTAGGTCTCCAGTTATAGAAGGATCCATCCAAGGAGAGTTCTATTTCTTGAAAGAGTCTTCAAGCTCAGCATATCGTGTGCCAGGCATGAAAGGCGGTGGCGGATCTAAGCTTGCAGGTTACGTTTTTGCTGGAATTGGTTTGTTTTATTACAATCCACAAGGTGAAGACGCAAATGGCGACTGGGTTGACTTAGCTGATTTAAACACTGAAGGTCAAGGCCTTCCGGGTGGACCAGCAGATTATTCTCAAGTAGCTGTAACTATGCCTGTAGGTATCGGGTTTAAGTACGCAATCAACAGACAATGGTCTCTTGGATTTGAGTACGGTATCCGTATGACATCTACAGACTATCTGGATGACGTAAGTACTTCTTACTACGATCCAACCGCACTGAGAGCTGCTTATGGCGACCAAGCTGTTGAAATGGCAGACAAAAGAATTTCTAGTGATGGACAAGATTTACCTCCAAGAGGAGCGGGTGGCATCCGCGGAGGATCTGAATATAGTGATACTTATATGTTCGGATTTTTAACTCTAGGATATAAATTTAAGTCTGGAAGAAAAGGTAGAACCAGATTCTAAGACTATATTTGAGCCGGTAGCGTTATAACGCAATGATGAAATTACTACTGGCAATTTTATTCAGTATTATTACTATAAATGTATACTCTCAAAGGTACTTTGAAATAGGTGCCTTTGGGGGTATTTCTTATTATAATGGTGACCTCAATCCGTCACAACATTTAAAACCTTCTAACAATCACTTGGCTGTAGGTTTAATCGCTAGACAAGTGCTAAATAGTAGGTGGGCTTTAAGAGGCTCGCTCAATATTGGCAACCTATCTGGATCAGACTCTGAATCCAATGATCCATTTCAACAACAACGTAATCTAAGCTTTTATACTCGTATATACGAGTTGAGCGCTGGAATAGAATTCAATTTTAGAAAATTCAATCCTTTCAATCCACCAAGTGCTTTTAGGCAAGCAGATATATTCACACCTTTTGTATTTATTGGTATTGGCGGTTTCTATTTCAACCCAAAAACAGAATTAGACGGAAACGAATATGAACTTCAGCCTCTAAAAACTGAAGGTGAAGAATATTCTAGGATAGGTGTATCAATTCCATTTGGAGTAGGCTGTAAGTTAAGAGTTTCACAAAGAACTTTAGTTTCATTCGAGTACGGTTTGAGGCAAACATTTACTGACTATATTGACGATGTAAGTTCTGTCTACCCAGAAAACCCAAATGAATTAAATCAAACTACCCGGAAACTTTCAGATAGAAGTGTGATGCAACAAGGTAGTGATGGTTCTAATTGGGGTACTCAACGTGGAAATTCAAAAACAACCGATTGGTATAGTTTTGTGGGAGTTACGTTAACATTTAATCTAACTGTTAATCCACACCGTTGTCATTTTAATCAGGACAAATTATAAAGTATATTTGCAGCCTTTGTCAAAAAAGTGACATCGGAATTAAGACTGTATGACAGCACTAGAATCAATAAATAAAGATGCCGTTCCAAAGCACATTGCAATCATCATGGATGGTAATGGTCGTTGGGCTAAAACCAAAGGAAAAGCAAGGATATTTGGGCATCGAAGTGCATTAGATGCTGTAAGAGATAGTATCGAAGGATCAGCAGAACTCGGTGTTGAAGTTTTAACATTATATGCCTTTTCAACCGAGAACTGGAACAGACCTCGATTAGAAGTTCAAGCATTATTTGAACTTCTAGTCAAAACCATTCATAAAGAAGTCCCTACACTAAATAAAAATGGCATTCGTTTAAAGGCAATTGGAGATTTAAATAGTCTTCCAAAAAATTGTCAAAAAGAATTAAAATCTGCCATGGAAAGCACAAAAACAAACACAGGTATGAGTTTGATTTTAGCTTTAAGTTATAGTGCTAGATGGGAAATCTTAAATGCTGTTAAAACAATTGCACAAGAAGTTAAAGAAAATAATCTTGCAATTGAATCAATAGATGAAAAGTGCTTTTCAGATCATTTAGCAACCGCAAATTATCCTGATCCAGAATTAATGATCAGAACAAGTGGCGAATACAGAATAAGCAACTTCTTGTTGTGGCAATTAGCATATACAGAGTTAATATTTGTAGATAAATATTGGCCAGACTTTAGAAAACCCGATTTATATCAGGCAATCATTGAATATCAAAAAAGAGAAAGAAGATTTGGGAAAACTAGTGAACAGGTTTAATTACCGGATTTTCGCAGCACTATTTGCTATTCTATCCATTTTTGTCTCACAAAATGCGGTAGCACAGCTAAACATGATGGGGCAATCTAATCAATCTATTGATTACAGCAACCCGCAAACATATACACTCGGAGGAATTACGGTATCTGGAACTAAAACGCTAGATCCCAATGCTTTAATCCTACTAACTGGTTTAACTATTGGAGACGAAATCACCGTGCCTGGACTTGATGTCTCTAAAGCCATTAAAAACCTATGGGATCAAGGCTTATTCTCAAACGTACAAGTATCCTACACTAAAATCATTGGAAATAAAATCTACTTGGATTTTGAAGTTTCTGAACAACCTAGATTATCAAGGTTTAGACTTGAAGGCGTATCTAAATCTGAAGCAGACGATATTAGAGAAGAAATCAATCTCTACAAAGAAAAAGTTGTTACAAAAAACATCATTTACAACACAAAGTCAACGATTAGAAACCACTTCGTTGACAAGGGGTTTTACAATACGAAGGTTGAAATAATCCAAAAAGAAGATACTCTTTTCAGCAATCACGTGATGCTAATCATAAATGTTGACAAGCGTAAAAAAGTAAAAATCAAAGAAATCGTAGTTGAAGGAAACAATGAATTAACTGACGGTGCCGTAAAAAGGGCTATGAAAGAAACTAAAGACCGTAGTTTATTCAAGCCATTTGATAAGATGGATCAATTCTTAGTTGATTTCTTTAAATATGGAGTTTTTAAAGCCGACAAGGATACAATTTCAGATATGCTTGGAGATTATTTCTCAAACCGCGTTCGATTGCGCATCTTCAAGTCGTCTAAATTCATTCGTAGTAATTACAGAACAGATAAAGAAACCGTAATTGCCAAATATCAGTCCAAAGGGTATAGAGACGCTAAAATTGTTGAAGATTCTGTAGTTAATTATGACGAGAAGAATCTTAAAATCTACATGAAAATAGATGAAGGAAATAAATACTATTTCCGCGATATCAAATGGATTGGTAACACAAAATATACAACCAAACATCTTCAAACCATCTTAGGTATTGATAATGGAGATGTATACGATCCTGAAAAATTAGAAACACGCCTTTTCATGAATCAAAGTGGGCTTGACGTTAGTTCACTTTATATGGATAATGGTTATTTATTCTTCCAGGTTAACCCTGTTGAGACCAATGTTGAAAACCACAGTATTGATCTTGAAATTCGGATTTACGAAGGTCAACAGGCACGAATCAATAGAATTAATATAATTGGTAATACGAAAACCAATGACCACGTAATTAGACGAGAAATAAGAACCAAACCAGGTGATTTGTTCTCTCGATCTGATATTATCAGAACACAACAAGAATTATCGCTCTTGGGGTATTTTGATCCTCAAGCAATGGACGTGAAACCAAAGCCTAATCCTCAAGATGGTACTGTTGATATTGATTACTTAGTAGCTGAGAAACCTTCTGATCAAATTGAATTATCTGGTGGTTATGGTGCCGGAAGTTTGGTAGGAACACTTGGGCTTTCGTTCTCAAACTTCAGTATTCAAAATTTATTTAATAAAGAAGCATGGAGACCGCTTCCTTCAGGTGACGGTCAACGTTTAAGCCTAAGAGCTCAAACAAGTGGTAGATTTTATCAATCCTATTCTATATCATTTACAGAGCCTTGGTTGGGTGGAAAACGTCCAAACGCATTTTCGATTAGTACCTATTATTCTATCCAATCTAATGGAGAAAGAAGAAATGTTACTGACGAGTCAGGAGATCAAATTTCAAACCCCGACAGAAGAGCGATAGATATTTATGGTCTATCAGTAGGTTTAGGTAGAAGACTAAGATGGCCTGATGATCACTTTCAATTGTATCAAGAGTTGAGTTATCAGAACTACAACGTAAATAACTGGACTGCATTTGAAGATTTTTCAAATGGACATGCAAACAACATTTTTTACAAGGTCAACCTGACCAGATCTTCTATAGATGATCTCAACTATCCTAAGAGTGGTTCTCAAAATAGCTTCACAGTTCAACTAACACCACCTTACTCATGGTTTAATGGAAAGGATTACTCAACATTAACTAATGAGGAACAATTTAAGTTTGTTGAATACAATAAGTGGAAATTTACCTCCGCTTGGTATATTTCTTTGATAGACAAACTGGTTCTCTACAGCAAAGTTGGATTTGGAGGAATGTTTAAATATTCATCTCAAGTAAATACTAGTCCATTTGAACGTTTTTATTTAGGTGGTTCTGGTTTAACAGGGTATTCACTTGATGCTCGAGAAATTATTGCGTTAAGAGGTTATGACGATCAAAGTTTATCACCAAGAACCAATGGAAGTGCCACTGGTGGTACCATCATTAACAAATACACCATGGAATTAAGATACCCGCTTTCGCTTAACCCAAGCGCAATGATATATGTGCTGGGCTTTGTTGAAGCAGGTAATACATGGAGAGATGTGAATACGTACAATCCATTCAATGTGTATCGTTCCACTGGTCTAGGTGTCCGCGTATTCTTACCTATGTTTGGTCTATTAGGTCTTGATTGGGGTTACAGATTTGATGATGTACCAACTTCACCAAACATGGATAGATCACAAGTGCATTTTACAATCGGAGCTAACTTAGGAGAGTTATAAAACAAACACTGCTATGAAAAACCTTTTATTACTAGTTCTTTTAACCTTTTTAGGTTTTGGCACGAGTTTTGGCCAACGGTTTGCATATGTAGATTCAAAATACATTTTGGAAAATATGCCAGCATTTCAACAAGCTCAAGCTGAATTGAATGAATATTCAAAGAAATGGCAAGAGACTGTTGAAGCAAAAAAAGAGGAAATTAATAAACTCGAAAAAGCATTTGAAGCTGAACAGATTTTATTAACTCCAGAAATGAAACAAAAAAGGCAAGATGAAATTGCCGAAAAGAAAAAGGATGTTTTAAAATATCAACGCGATAAGTTTGGGGTTGAAGGTGAGCTATTCAAAAAAAGGCAAGAACTAATACAACCACTACAAGATGAGATATTTAAAGCCATCAATGAATTAGCAAAAGAAAGAAGTTACGCAGTTATTTTCGATAAAGGAACCAACACCAATATGCTTTACTCAGACCCAAAGTATGATAAAAGTGATGTGGTTCTACGAAAGTTGGGATTATCTGCTCAAAACGAATAATTTTGGCAACCACCCATAAAATAGAAGAAGGAAAATGAAAAAGTTATTAGCCGCAATCGCAATGGTGTTCTGTTTAATTGGAACGAGTGTTGCACAAGACATGAAATTTGGTCACATTAACTCAAGCGAGTTATTACAAGCCATGCCTGAAAGCAAAAAAGTTCAACAAGATTTAGAAGCTTATGCTCGTCAATTGGAAAGTCAAATGACTACAATGAGTTCAGAATACCAAGCAAAAGTGACTGAATACCAAACTAATGAGCAAGTATGGGGCGACATCGTTTTAGAATCTAAAATGCGCGAAATCAGTGATCTTGAAAAAAGAATCCAAGAATTTCAACAACAAGCTCAAGGTTCATTATCTAAAAAAGAGCAGCAATTGTTTCAACCTTTACTAGATAAAGCGCAAAAAGCAATTGATGAAGTAGCAAAAGCAAACGGATATGGATATGTATTCGATACCAGTACAGGTGCTATCGTTCATTATCCTGATGGAAACGATTTACTTCCGTTAGTTAAGAAACACTTAGGAATTCAATAAATAGAAAAACATCTCTTCGGAGATGTTTTTTGTTTCTAGTCATGTCGTCAGCACCAATAGGCATATTTGATTCTGGAATAGGAGGGTTAACCATTTACCATGAACTGGTTAAAATGTTACCCAAAGAACAGTTCATATACTTAGCTGACAGCAACCATGCTCCGTACGGTGAAAGACCTCCTGAAGACATTGAACGATTCTCTTTTGTGAACAGTCAATTTTTGATTGACAAAGGCTGTAAACTAATTGTTGTTGCTTGTAACACTGCCACTACAATTGCTGTTAAAAAACTGCGCCAATCTTTTCAAGTTCCGTTTATTGGCATAGAGCCTGCCATTAAACCTGCAGCTCTACAATCTTCTAGAAAAAAAGTTGGAGTTTTAGCAACAAGAGGAACACTAAACAGCACGCTATTTCAAGAAACATATCAGCGTTTTGGGCAAGATGTAGAAACAACCATTCAAGTAGGAAAAGGACTGGTTGAGCTTATTGAAGCCGGCAAGAAGAATTCAGTAGAGATGACTGCCTTGCTTCAAAAACATTTACAACCCATGATTGACAATGAAGTTGATTACATTGTTTTAGGTTGTACCCACTACCCTTTTCTGAAAGATCAGATTCAAGAGCTAACACCTAAAGATGTTGAAATTATTGATTCGGGAGAAGCTGTAGCTCGACAAACAAAATCTATTCTCAAAAGTCACAACCTCCTCAATCATAGTGAAAAAGAAAAGGATCAATTTTACATCAACGGAAATCCAACCGTAATGAATTCAATCCTTAAAGAAGTTTTGAATATCGATGCAGAGGTTACTCCTCTTTAAACCATCCTGAGTACTTCAAGTAGTTATTTGCAATTCGCTTTATTTCTCCTTCAAACAATTCTGGACTTAGAGCCTTCACTTTTTTAGCTGGAATACCAGCATAAACATATCCACTTTCTAGGTGAGAATTTTCTAGAACAACGGCACCTGCTGCAATCAACACATTTTCTTCTACAACAACATTGTCCATCACAATAGATCCCATTCCAACCAAAACGTTGTCATTTATGGTACAACCATGTACCAATGCATTATGACCGATAGAAACGTTATTGCCAATATTCAATTTGGTTTTTTCATAAGTGCAATGTAAAACTGCACCATCTTGAATATTTACCTTATTTCCAATCCTGATGGAGTTTACATCTCCTCTGATAACAGCATTAAACCAAACACTACATTGGTCGCCTAAAACAACATCTCCAACTACTGTAGCGTTTTCAGCCAAATAACAATCGTCTCCAATTTCGGGTTCAAAACCTCTGCAACTTTTAATCAGTGCCATTCTTTAATCTAATTTAACTTTGCACCAACAAAGCTATCTGAAAAATGGAGAAAAAAGTCATTCCTGTTACCATATATGCCGAAAGTACACCTAACCCAAATGTGATGAAATTCGTTGCCAATAAAATCTTGGTAAAGTATGGAGTTACAGTAGAATATAAAAATGAATCGGAGTGTGAAGAAGCACCTTTAGCTCGTGTTTTATTCACCTTCCCATTTGTAGAAAGTATATTCTTCTCAAACAATTTTGTGTCTATCACAAAAGCTGATTTTGTTGAGTGGGATGATGTGGTTTTAGAACTAAGAGAATACTTAACCAACTATTTACAAGCTGGAAACGAAATATTTACCAAACCACCGGTTGAAACGCAACACACAGTTACTAACGAAGAAGGCGAAGAAAAGCAAGTAAAAGTTACTGCCATGCCTCAAAACGAAGCAGAAGAAAAAATAATCAACCTGCTAGAAGAATATGTTCGTCCGGCAGTAGAGGGTGATGGTGGTGCTATTCACTTTAAATCATATGAAAATGGTATTTTAACCGTTCGTATGAGTGGTGCTTGTAGTGGTTGCCCTTCTTCATCGGCAACATTGCAAGGCGGAATTAAGAATTTGTTTAATCGATTTATGCCTGAAATTCAAGATGTGGTTGCAGAAGAAGTTTAATTTACCTGTTCTTACAATCGTATTATTTTCAACTTTACTGAGTTGCCAGCCAACTCAAACCATCGATCAAGTAGAGTCTACCTTTCCAAACGGAGACCGAAAATCAGTTATCTCATACACAGTAAAAGGAGATGACACTATTCCGAACAGTGAAATGGTCTTTCATAAAGATGGATCACTTTCTATGAAAGGAAATTTAGATGCCGATGGTAAAAGACATGGTGCCTGGAAAGCTTATTTTCCAGATAGTACTTTGTGGAGCGAAGGCTCCTACCTACACGGAAAAAACGATGGAAAAAGAACTGTTTGGTACGAAAACGGACAAAAACGCTACGAAGGATCATACAAAGATGGTAAAGAAGTTGGCCTTTGGAAGTTTTGGGACAGACAGGGTAAACTGGAAAAAGAAGTTAATTACGATAAGTAAGTAATTAGAGATGATTACAAGACAAACCATTGATATTATCATGGCTGAAGCCCGCATCGAAGAAGTTGTGGGCGATTTTGTACATCTCAAAAAATCAGGATCTAGCTACAAAGCGCTCAGTCCCTTCTCTAACGAGAAAACACCTTCGTTTTTTGTTTCTCCTTCGAAAGGGATCTTTAAAGATTTTAGTTCTGGTAAAGGTGGAAATGCAGTAACCTTTTTGATGGATCATGAGCAGATGACCTATCCAGAGGCACTGCGATATTTGGCCAAGAAATACAACATTCCGATTGAGGAAGAAAATGTTTCTGACGAGCAGAAAGAAGAACAGAACAAACGTGAGAGTTTATACATTGTAAACGACTACGCCCAAGAGTTTTTTCAAGAGCAACTCCTAAAAACAGAGGCTGGAAAAGCAATTGGACTGAGTTATTTTAAAGAACGTGGATTTACAGAAGAAACCATCCAGACATTTAAATTGGGATACTCTCCCGATGAATGGGATGCATTTCTAAAATCAGCAGAATCCAAAGGATATAAAACAGAATACCTGCTAGAAACAGGTTTGATTAAAGAGCGCGACACTAAAAAGTATGATACTTATCGTGGCCGTGTTATTTTCCCCATTCACAACCTATCTGGCAGACCCATTGGTTTTGGTGCTCGCACACTAAAAACCGACAAAAAAATACCGAAATACCTCAATTCTCCTGAAAGTGAGATTTACCATAAAAGCAAGATTGTTTATGGTATTTATCAGGCCAAATCTGCCATTGTTAAAGAGGACAATTGCTTATTGGTTGAGGGTTACACCGATGTTCTAGCGCTACATCAAGCTGGAATTAAAAATGTTGTTGCCTCTTCAGGAACGGCTCTTACCGAAGATCAAGTTCGTTTAGTAAAACGCTACACCAACAACGTTACCATTCTTTATGATGGTGATCCTGCGGGTATTAAAGCGTCTTTCCGTGGAATTGATTTGATTTTAGAGGAAGGGATGAATGTAAAAGTGGTTCTTTTCCCTGAAGGTGAAGATCCCGACTCATTCTCTAAAAAACTGGGAGCAGAAGAACTCAACGAGTACATTTCTGAAAACAGTAAAGACTTTATCAGATTCAAAACCTCGGTATTGATTGATGAAGTTGGCGATGATCCTATGAAGCGTACAAACCTCATTCACGATATTGTGAATAGTATTGCGCTAATTCCAGATCATATTGCTCGCTCTATCTACACCAAAGAGTGTTCAAACCTACTCGACATTTCTGAAAAAGCACTTATTAGTGAACTCAATAAGGCTCGCAGAAAATGGATTGATAAGAAAAAGGTTGAACGTGAGCGTGCGGCTGAAAGATCTCAAGCCAGACAGCAACAGCCAGACCTTCCTCCTCCACCCGATTTTATTCCTCCACCATCTGAAGAAGGACCTCAACCTATTGAAGAATGGGACAGAGAGGAAATGTCTCCTTCTATTAATCCTGCAGAATATCAAGAAAAAGATATTGTACGATTGTTGCTCAATTACGGCAACCATGATATTCAAGTGAAGGTTCTTCGTGAAGATGAAGACACTGGAAAGGAGCAAGAAGAGGAAGTTTTAGTTTCAGTTGGTTCATTCATCATTCATGATATCATCAATGACGATTTAAATTTCTTAGATCAAACCTATCAGGAGATTTTTGATATGTGTACTGAGATGTTGGAAGAAAATGATGAAATCAACATCCATCAACTGACACAACATGAATCTGATAAAATGCGATCTACCATTGCCGATTTGCTTACTGAAAAGTATGAGTTACACGAATGGGACAAGCGCGAAATTTATGTTTCTACCGAAGATATGAAACTTCAAAAAGCGGTACAAGGAGCTTTGTATTCATTCAAAACCAAGAAAATTGAGCATCTGATTCATGAGAATCAACAAGAGCTTAAAAAAGCATATAGCAAGGGTGAGGATATTCTCCCTATTTTAGAAGCTCAAACACAATTAGAGAAAGTTAAAATTGAACTCTCGAAGCTTCAAGGAATCACCATATTGAGATGAATTTAAAAGACATTAAATACTTCTTAGAATATCCGCTAATCGAGATTAAGGATTATACCATTACGCTTTATACTATCCTTATTTTTCTTGGCATAATTCTAATCACTCGCATCGTAGCGTACTTATCTAAAGTCATTATTGTCAGAAGCTTTCAGCGCAAAAAAATTGATGATTTAGGTAAACAGTACACCCTAACTAAAATCAGTACATACTTCATCTATGTTATTGGTTTTGTGGCTGCTGTAGAATCAATTGGTATAAACATTGGGCTTCTAATTGCCTCATCAGCCGCCCTTTTTGTTGGGTTAGGTTTAGGACTTCAATCTATTTTTCAAGATATGGTTTCTGGTTTCATTCTTCTTTTTGAAGGTGTTGTCAAGAAAGGCGATATCGTTGAAATTGAAAATAAAGTGGGTAGAGTTGAGCAGCTAGATATCAGAACTTGTAAAATCAGAACCCGAGACGGAATTATGATTGTAGTTCCAAACTCAAAACTTACTGGAAACGATGTCATCAATTGGAGTCACAGTAACTTGGTAACTCGCTTCAATATTAAGGTTGGAGTAGCTTATGGATCGGATACCGATTTGGTGAAAAAAACACTCGAAAACTGTGCCCGAAACCACAAAGATGTATTGGAAGATTATCCCATTCATGTTCGTTTTGAAGACTTTGGTGACTCGGCACTTATTTTTGAAGTATTCTTCTGGGCAATCAAAACATGGGAAATTGAATTCATAAAAAGTGATTTGCGCTACAGCATTGATAAAGCGTTTAGAAATCACAAGATTCAGATTCCTTTTCCACAAAGAGATCTGCACATTATTTCCGATCAAACAAAATGATTGTTTAAACCCAACCTATCATTCTGATTTAGCGTATATTCTAGTTCAAAACAACCTATTTAGGTTATATTATCTAAAATGCTCGTTAGTCAAAGCCTCATAGAACGTTGTTTACGTGAAGAACGTAAGGCTCAATACGAAATGTACAAACAGTGTTACAGCGTATTGATGAGCATTTGTATTCGCTATGAGAAAAACCGCGAAGATGCTGAAGCACTGTTAAATATGGGCTTCTTGAAAGTGGTTACTAAACTCGACAAATACAACACTGATATTCCTTTTGAAGCATGGATTAGGCGAATCATGATCAATACGGTTATTGATGAATATCGCAAAAACAAAAAAGAAAACGAAACCATAGAATACACTGATTTCGATGATCACCACTACAATCGAAGCATTGATTTCAATGCTGCCGATGCCTACTTTGAGGCTGAAGAACTCCAACTAATGATTAACGATTTACCTGGAGTAACTCAGCGTGTTTTCAACTTGCATGTAATTGACGGATTTAGTCACAAAGAAATAGGTGATCTGCTGAATATTTCAGTAGGTACCTCTAAGTGGCATGTTTCTAATGCAAGGAAAATATTGAAAGAAAAAATAGAGCAAAAAATAAATGCTAACTCGAAGAGTATAACTGCATGAGTAGTTCTAAAAACTTGGATGACCTATTTAAAGACAAGCTCAATTCCCAAAATTTTGAGCCGTCTGAATCTTCTTGGCAGAACATGGAGAACATGTTAACCAACGAGGAAATGGATTCTTTTTTCCGTTCGAAACTTACTCACCGTGAATTTAAAGTGAGTAAACGAGCTTGGAGAAGAGCTGCTGCTATGTTACCTGGTGAAACAACACCTATGTGGAAACGACCACTAGTTGCTGCTGCTTCATTGGCCTTGGTATTGGCAACCAGTGTAACAGTCTATTTGAACCAACCAACAGAAAATATTCAGTATTCTGAAAGAAATTCTGCTGGCATCAATCAACTGGTTGAAATGGAAAAAGAACTAACCTTCACCAACAACAATTCAAATACAATTGCTTCTGATAACACAATTACTCCAAATAACTCACAAAAACCTACCAACCCAAAAACTACTTCTCAAGCTTTAGCAGCCACTGCAGCTGCTTTGAATAACACTGCAAATCATGAGTCAGTTTCTACGACTTCAAAATCAAGCAAAAAACAAAATAGCTTGATTGCTGCTATTGAAGATAAAGCCACAAAAATTTCCAATACATTACAATCCATTACTGGAAAAACTCAAACAGAAACACCACTTCGCTTAAGTCAGTTGTCACTAAGCGATATTGGTAGCTCCGAGTTGAGTCAAGTTGCATTGAATGAAGATGATTTTGATATTTCTGGCTTAAAAGACTTTAAAAAACCAAAAGCTGTTATCAAACATCAAATTGGTTTAATTGGCGGTTTTAATTTAGCCGAAGGCTATTCAAGTGGTGCTTATGCAGATTCTTATAGTGGAAATGTGTTTGGCGGTATTACATACACTCATGCAATAAATCCCAACTTATTTTTAGAATCAGATTTGATCTACCAAGCCAGAAATGGTGTTGGTACCACTAAAACAGAAGAATCAATATCATATGATTTTGGTTACGAACGTCAGGTAGCTACAACTGAAAATCAAACGTTACATTACCTAGAGCTACCAGTTCTATTTGGTATCCGAAAAGGGAATTTACAAATTGCTGCTGGTCCTTCGTTAGCATACTTGATGACTTCTAAAAACCAACAAACTTTAGAATATCAATCTTCACTTGGCGACTGGACTGAAACAAAAGTTTCACACGGAAAAAGTGGCGGGATAAACAGTTTTGATTTAGCACTTTGCGCTAGTGTAGAATATGAAGTTCTGAGCAAATTAGGAGTTGGATTGAGAATGAACTATGGTTTGACAGATGTAACAAACGATAGTTACTTTGCCAACAACGCCAGCGACCATAACATTCAATACAGAGCCTTTTTATCTTACAAGCTCTTCAAATTCTAAATGAGAGGGTTCCATTACATATGGGGTGCTTTTATTGGATTTCTCACTCTTGTATCTTGTCAAGAGATTGAAGAACCCGAGTTAACATCAAATGAAGTTGTATTCTACTTGAATGGCGATGTTGATGGTAATTCTTTTTTAATTCAGGCTGGAGAAGAAGACTACTTCATGCATACAAGCTACTCGCAAGATTCAGTAGATGTGTATGAGTTTTATGGTCGATTAACATCAACCAATTGCAATGGAAATGAAGTTTGTCCTGGTATTGGTATTTCGTTTAGAGATAATCAAACCAGTTCAACAAATGGAACTTCAAACATTGAGGCTTCAGTAACTCCCAAGAATTACTTATTTCGATCTCAGGTTGATTCCTCTTTATCAGGTTATCGAGTTCAATTTACAGACAATTCTTACGCACAAAACAACGTATCTTATTTCTGGGATTTTGGTGATGGATCAACATCAACAGATCCTAATCCAGAACATATTTATGATGCGAGTTTTGCTCCAAGCGTTATAGCTTGTTTAACTGTAACAGATTTAACTACTGGTTCATCTAGTACTATTTGTAACGTGGTTAATCTAACGGGAGATTGTTACGCAACTTTCACTTATTCCTTTGCAAACGACTCTACCTTACAAGCTTTAAATTCTATTGAATTTGGAACATCTCCTTTTACTTATTTGTGGAATTTTGGAAGTGGTTATTTACCTCTAAGTAGCCAGCCCACACCTGATTTTACAACTGTAGATTCCATGCGAATTTGCGTTCAAATCACCGATGCAAACGGATGTGTATCATCTATGTGTAGATATGTTGTTGCACCAAATCCGCAAATTGATTGTGCAGCTGGTTTCGAGTGGACAAAAAGCACCGTTAATACTCCGAATTTATTGGACTTAAGTGAGGTTTCATTAAACTACACGGATGACGCTGGTAAGGTATGGACATCAAACTCATACGATCAGCCAAACAGTAGTTATTTCACAGTTAGTGATGTTGGTAATTACAAAGAGAACAACGCTGGCGAACCAACAAAACATGTAGCAATTACAGGAAATTGCTTGCTGTACGGAGATTCGCAATACGACTTTGTAATGCTTACTATTTCTGAAGGTTCTATTGCAGTAGCTTATCCGAAGTAGGCTGAATATCTTTCACCATCAGTTGTAAGGTTGAAGTCCCGTTCCAAATGTTTTCTTCAATCGTATAAACTACGCTAATAGGCTCACCAGATTGAATAAAATGAATCTGATCTGCCATTCCAAAAGCAATTCCATTTAACTCAACACCATTTTGCTCAAGAGACACTTTTAAATGTGTTTGATCTGAACCAACAACTTTACTTTTTCCTGTGTCTCTCACATGATGTGAAACAAAAGTTGGCTTCATATTTCGTGGCCCAAATGGTGCCATTCTTTTGAGCGTATTGTAGAATCTTCTGTTGATTTGATCGAAAGTTAATTCAACATCAATCTCAATGGTCGGAATCAACATTTCATCTGTAATAGTAGCACTTACAACCTCATCAAATTTTGATTTGAAATCTTCAATCCTATCTAATGAAATCGTTAAACCTGCTGCGTATTTGTGTCCACCAAACTGCTCCAGCAAATCACTACAAGCCTCTATAGCAGAATGCACATCAAAGCCCTTAACACTTCGCGCACTACCTGCAGCTACATCACCACTCTGTGTTAACACAATAGTTGGCTTATAATGAGTTTCTATCAACCTTGAAGCTACAATTCCAATTACGCCTTTGTGCCATTCTGGATGAAAAACTACCGTGCTTTTAGCAGCCATCAATAATGGATTTTCAGCTATCATTTCCAAAGCTTCGGCTGTAGTCCCTTGATCGTAATCTCTACGTAATTGGTTGTGTACTGTAATTTGTTCAGCCAAACGCTTAGCTTCTATCGCATTGTTTGAGGTTAACAGGTTTACAGCTTCACTACCGTGTTCCATTCGTCCAGCTGCATTAATCTTAGGTCCAATTTGAAATACCAAATCGGTAACTGTAAGCGATTTTTCATTCGCCTTTTCACCTAATAACTCGGCAAAACCCAAACGGGGATTTCTCTCTAATTGCTGAATCCCTTGATATAACAAAGCCCTATTCTCTCCAATTACAGGCACAATATCGCAAGCTGTGCTCACAGCTACAAAATCTAACAACGAGTAAATCTCTTTGTCTTCGATACCTATTTTTTGAGCCAATGCTGATAAAAGTTTAAACCCTATTCCGCAACCAGTAAGTTCTTTAAATGGATAATCACAATCGGATCGTTTTGGATCCAATACGGCTAATGCCGGAGGAAGCATTTCATCTGGTAAATGGTGATCGCAAATAATAACATCCACATCATTATCTTGAGCGTAGGCTACCTTATCAATAGCCTTGATTCCACAATCTAAAACAACCATCAAATCAAAACCTTCATCAATTGCAAACTGAACTCCTCGATAGGAGACTCCGTAGCCTTCGCCATAGCGATCAGGAATGTAATATGCGTAATTATGATACTCAATATTGCTCAGGAAAGTACACATGAGCGATACTGCTGTAGTTCCATCAACATCGTAATCGCCATAAATGAGAATTCGTTCATTTCGATCTAATGCCAGTGCCAATCTACCAGCGGCTTTATCCATGTCCTTCATTAAAAAAGGATCGTGTAGCTGCTCCAAATTAGGATTGAAAAATGCTTTGGCCTTATCAAACGTATCTATGCCCCGCATAATGAGCATCTGAGCTAAATGCTCTTCTACTTTCAGTGCCGATTTTAACTCTTCAATCTTTTCGGCATTAGGCACTGGTTTCATTTGCCAGCGGTACATAACAGACGAATTACTCATATTTGTAGGCTTTTAAAATGATATGGAAATAATA
>MDTF01009493.1_pt1 | contig 22852 bp, 23 predicted proteins | sample 811191 | NCBI WGS metagenome assembly MDTF01 (sample SAMN05326649, study PRJNA326480) | marine metagenome | isolation source: seawater | place: Southern Ocean | collected 2011
TTATGATTACAGGCGGGACTGGTACGTTCGGTTACGCATTTGTAAAATTTCTTTTGTTAAAACAATCACCAAAAAAAATTAAATCGAAAAGTGAAATCATTTGGAAAAAAAGTAAAAAGGGGATATATTTAGACATTTCCAAGGCTATTATTACTTACAAATTTAATGCTTATTCTACAATTTACTCAATAAGAAAATATCTGAATAAATATGATCGAAATTAAAAACAAAACTATTATGATTACAGGCGGGACTGGTACGTTCGGTTACGCATTTGTAAAATTTCTTTTGTTAAAACAATCACCAAAAAAAATTATTATTTTTAGTCGAGATGAATTCAAACAGTATAAAATGAAAGAAGATTTCAAATCATATAAAAATTCAAGTATATTAAGATATTTCATAGGTGACGTTAGAGATTTGGATCGGTTAAAAATGGCTACTGAAGAAGTAAATATATTAATTCATGCTGCAGCAATGAAACATGTTCCTATTGCAGAGTATAATCCTTTTGAAGCTGTTAAGACTAATGTAATTGGTGCTCAAAATGTAATTGATGCATGCATTTATAATAAAGTTAAAAATATCATTGCATTGAGTACCGACAAGGCCTCATCACCAATAAACCTTTATGGCGCTACAAAATTAACTTCAGATAAATTATTTATTGCTGCAAACAATTATGTTGGAAATCGAAAAATGAGATTTTCTGTAGTTAGATATGGAAATGTTTTCGGAAGCAGGGGTTCAGTTGTGCCTTTTTTTCTATCTCTTAAAAATTCAAAATATATTCCTGTCACTGATTTAGAGATGACTAGGTTTAGTCTTACAATAGAAAAAGGAGTTAGTTTCGTAGTTAACTCTCTTTCAAGAATGGTAGGTGGAGAGATATTTGTTCCTAAAATACCTTCTTATAGAATTATGGACTTAATCAAGGCTCTACCATTAAAAAAAAAGATTAAGGTTGTAGGAATTAGACCGGGTGAAAAAATTTTTGAAGAACTTTTATCTGAAAATGAATCTAGAAACACTATCGAAGAAAAAGATTGTTACATCATCTTACCTTCTTTTGAAAACAATGATTTGAAAGAAAATCAATATAAAAAATATTACAATTCATTAAATAAAATAAAAAAAATTTTTTCCTATAATAGCAGAGACAATATTAGTTTCCTAAATATTTTAGAGATAAAAAAATTAATAGAAACGCAAAAACAATAATTTTTGTTCAAAGATGATTAGTTATTCTAAACAATATATTGATAAAAAAGATATAATTGCTGTTAATAGCGTGTTAACAGGTGATTTTATCACACAAGGAAAAAAAATATTAGAATTTGAAAACAGTTTAAAAAAATATTTTGGTTCAAAGTATTGTTTAGTATTATCAAATGCAACTATTGCTCTTTACTTATTAGCTAAGGCACTGGGGTGGAAAAAAAATGATATTGTTATTTGTTCCCCTAATTCTTTTTTATCGGCAAGTAATGCTACATTAATCTCTGGGGCAAAACCATATTTCGTAGACATAGAATCAAATACTGGAAATTTAGACATCAATGTCTTGCAAAAAAAAATTACTGAATTAAAAAAAAAAAAACTTAAGATTAAAGCAATAATTGTCACTGATTTTGGTGGTATGCCTTCTGATTGGAGTGTTTTAAAAAAGATTGGAGAAAAAAATAAAATAACTTTAATAAATGATAATTGCCACGCTATGGGCGCTAAATACAATAATAGTAAACAGTATGCAGCTAAATATTCTGATTACGTTATTCACAGTTATCATGCAGCAAAAAATATTACTACTGGTGAGGGTGGTTCAATACTTTCAAATCATAAAAGCGTTATAGACAAAATTAAACTTTTAAGGACACACGGGGTAATAAAAACACCTAAAAAATTTCCATGGTATTACGAAATGCATCAATTGGGTTATAACGCAAGGATTACTGATTTTCAATGCGCACTAGGTATTTCTCAGCTAAAAAAATTAGACAAAATTGTAAAAAGAAAAAAAGAAATTGCTCAAATTTATAATCATAATTTTTCAAAAATAAAAAATTTAAAAATACCACCTGTATTTAAAAATAAAGCAAGTGCTTTTCATCTATACCCACTGAGAATTAATTTTACCAAGCTGAAAATTTCAAAAACATTTTTTTTTAATCTGTTAAAAAAAAAAGGTATTAACCTACAAGTACACTATATACCAATTTATAAACAACCATATTATAAAAAATTATTTAAGTTTCAGGACAAGGACTTTAAGCAAACTGAGGATTTTTATAATTCAGAAGTTTCTTTGCCACTTTATTATTTACTTAAAAAAAAACAAATTATGCACGTCGTCAAACAAATAAAAAATGTCATGATAAAATACAATGATTAAAAAATTTAAAAACCTATTCTGGAAATTTTATTCACTAAGAGATAAAAATTACAAAGAAAATTTTTATGGCTCTTTCAATTTGTGGCGAATTATAATTATTAATTTATTAAAGCCGGGACGTTTGATAAATCGTTTAAGATTTGGCCAATTATTTATATATAGAAATATTGAAAAATTAGAAAAAAAATTTAATAAAAAACTTCAATCAAAAGATTTAGATATACAGTCAGATAAAAGAGAAAAATTGACCGTTGGGCTCAAAGAATTGTGTGATTTTGGTGGGTGCGTAGTAAAAGAATATTTTAATGAAAAAGAAATTTCTGATTTAATTATAAAAAATAAAGAATTAATTAACAGTTTAAAAATAAGCAACGAACTTTCACAAAGTGCAAAAATAATACCTTTATCAAATGAATTGAATCGTATTTGGCTTGATGACGGTATACTTTTACTTCTGAACACGTTTTTTGGAAGACTTGCCTATACAAGAAATTATCCTCATATTATTTATACAAATGTACCAAAAGATTCTAGTGAAGATAAATACAATCAAATAAATTGGGCTGATAAATGGCATGTTGATCATTCTGTACTTTTTAATGTTCATATAGTTTTAGAAGACATAGAGATCAACGAAACAAGAATGCAAATTCTTAAAGGATCTCACAAATTCCTTAATTATGGCTCAAATTTTTCTAATAACTTAGTTGAAAAATCGAATTTAAAAAAAATTGATTGTTTTGGAAAAAGAGGCACAGTTTATTTTCACACAGGAAACGCTGTTCACAGGATTAAACCTGAACAAGGCAGTGAAAGACTTGTTTTACACTTTGAATTTTCACCAGGTTCAAATATTTTACTTGATGCCAAGGGAATTCACGAATCCCTTATGTCAGGATTTGACATAACTACCGTGAACGAACAAAAACAAAAAGTTATAAGTCCAATTTTTCCAAAAAAGCTATTTAAAGGATATGATTTTCAAAACAATCATTTCAGGCCCACTAAATATAGAGGTATATAAAATTGAGCATAGCAATTATACCCGCAAGGTCTGGAAGTCAGAGAATTAAAAAAAAAAATATTAAATTATTTAATGGGAAGCCAGCAATTTATTGGTCCATATTAGAAGCTAAAAAAACAAAAATATTTAATAAAATAATTGTTAGCACGGATGATAAAAAAATTGCTAATTTAGCTATTAGATATGGCGCTTTAGTTCCGTTTATAAGATCAAAAAAAATGTCCGAAAACAATGTATCAACTGTAGATGTAATAAAAGACACTCTTTTAAAATTAAATATTCCAATGGAAGATCTTGTATGTTGTATCTATCCTGTTGCGCCGCTCATGAGTTATAAGGATATTATAAAATCCTATAAAATTTTAAAAAAAAATAAAAAACTAGATTTTATATTTCCGGCAGCTACATATTCCTCAAATATTCACAGAGCTTTTTACTATTTAAATAATAATCAAAATAAAGTTAAACCCGTAAATAAATCTTTTTTTTATGGAAAAGAAATCAAAAAAAAAAATTATAAAGAAAAAGATACATATCATGACTCTGGCCAATTTTACTGGGGAAAATGTGATAAGTGGATAAAAAAAAAAGATATTTTTAAATCCAGAGCTAGAATCATCAAAATACCTAGATGGAGATCTCAGGACATAAATACCGAGGAAGATTGGACTACTGCAGAAAAATTGTTTAAAATTACCTAAATGAAAAAAAATAAAAATGTAATAATTGTTAACGCAATACAGAGTACAAGATCCAAAAATAATAATAATTGGATGGACCTGTTAAAATTATCTCTAGAATACGCACCAATAGAAGCAAAAAAAATACTTAAAAGAATAAACAAGCAAGATAAAAAAATCTCATTTTTACTACAAAAACTATCTAAATAAAAAAAGCTTGAATAAATTAAAATTAGTTAGAATTAATAAAAAAGATAAAGATTTACTTCTAACATGGAGAAATCAAGCAACTGTTAGAGAAAACTCATTTACAAAAAAAAAAGTTAATAAAGCCCAGCACTCCAGATGGTTTTATAAAAAAATTAAAGAAAAAAATAACCTTTGGATGTTTAAATATGAAAATAAAAAATGTGGAATGGTTAGGTTAGAAAAAAAACAAAAAAACTTAGAGGTCGGTTATATGATATCAGAAAAATACCAAGGAAAAAAACTAGGCGTTAAAATGCTTAAGCTATTTATAAAAAAAAGCCATAAACTGTTCAAACCGAATTTTAAGCTGGTTGCAAAAACTAAAAAAGTTAATATTGCTTCTAATTTATCTCTATCCAGAGCAGGTTTTAAAAAAAAAATATTAAATACAAAAAAATTTATATATACATATAGTTCTTAAAAATGAAAATCGTAGCAATTATTCCCATCAAGTCAAAATCTGTAAGAGTAAAAAATAAAAATTTTAAAAAAATTGGAAAAAAACCTCTTTATAAATTTCTATTAGAAAAAATTAAAAAATGTAATTTTGATGAAGTCTACGTAGATTCTGACAGTAAAGTTATAAAAAAATACTGCAAAATAAATAATTTAAAATTTATTGATAGACTTCCAAAGTTAGCCAAAAAAACTGCAAACGGCAATGATCTATTAAATTATCACCAAACTATAATTAAGGCAGATTGTTATTTCCAACTCTATATAACCTCACCCCTAACCAAAGTTTCGACAATAAATAAGTGTATAAAGATAATGAGGATCAATAAGCAATATGACTCTATATTCACAGTCAATAAGATTTATTCATGGTTTTGGTTTAAAAAAAAACCTGTTAATTATACTCCAAGTGTTTTACCGAGAAGCCAAGATGCGGAACCAATTGTTCAAGAAACAACAGCATTATATGGCATCAGATCTAATAGTTTAAAAAAAACTAAATGCAGAATTGGGTTGAAGCCTTATATGTATCAAGTCGCAGAAGAAGAAATTATCGATCTAGATAATGAAAAAGATTTTAATTATCTAAACTATTATGTCTCAAAAAATCCTAGTAGCACAAAGTATTGAAGAACTAGAGTATTTAATCCTAAATATTAATTTTTTTTTTAGGGTTTTGCCTCTAAATTTAAAAACACAAATCTATTGTGTGGAAAAGAAAATTGATTTTATAGATTTGTCAAATATTCTAGACAATGAAATTCATAAAAAAATTATTTTAGATGCAGATCTACTATTAAAAAAAATTGATTATCAAAAATTTACCTACAGCTCAATTAATAAAGATTTTAAAGGATGGTTAAGATTTAGAATATATTCATATTTATTCCTAAATATTGTGATTAATAAAATCGATAAAATATACCCAAAAAGTGAAATAGTTGTATCAGGGTGGGATAGTCTAGAAGATTTATTTTCAAGTAAAAATTATTTTATATCTGGATTTATAGCAAATTTTTATAAAAAAAAAATTACAATAGTTAAAAAAAATAAAAAAATTTACAGTAAATTAAAAACTTTTGACTTTAAATTTCAAATTAAAAATAAAAATGACAAACCTGGTATTATAATAAGTAATTTTGGTTATAATTTTAAACGAATATTATTTTGGTCTCTAAAAAATAAAACAAAAATAATTTATTTTACTTTTTTTAAATGCTCTTTATTTAAAAAAATAATTTTTAAACTTTTAAATATTAAACTTTTTGAGATAAAACAAACGCCCAGTAAAAATAATCTATATATAAAAAAATTATTACCAAAGCTAGTTTACTCCAATCAAAGGTTTGATAATATATTAATCCATCAAAAGACTAACCTATTAACTATTTTTAATACTTTAATTAATAAAGCTAACTCTATAAAGAAAATTGTACTGACTAATAATATCGATTTAGCAATATCAAATGTATCTAGAGGTGTTGATGGGTGCCTATTAGAAATTAGTAAAAAAAATAAAATCAAAACTGTGTCCATACCACACGGTACTTTATCCAAGCACTATAATAGGTATGATCAAATTTATAAAAAAAATATATCAGAAGCAATATTAGATGATTATGCAGATTTTACAGCCTCTCAATCTAAAATAATAGATTCATTTTTTGCATCCAAAAAACCAAAATCTAAAATAATAAAAACTGGAAACTTAATATTTAACTCTAATTCACAAAATACAGGCACATGTATTTTATACGCTGTTACGATTAAAGATTTTTTTAATATGCAATTTATAGGAGTAGAAACATATTATGAATATTACAATAATCTATTTTTTTTAGATAAATTAGCTAAAAAAAATAGATATAAAATAATTGTAAAACCACACCCAACTGAATTTGACTGCATTGAATATTTAAATAGAAAATTTAAGAATTTACATTTTACAAAAGAAAAAAATGAAACTTTATTTAAAAAAGTGAGAGCCACAATTTCTTTTTCTTCCACTATAATTGAAGATTCTTTGTGCTCCTCAGTACCAGTCATTTTATTAGATAGATGGAATAGATATAAGCATTGCCAGAGCGAAACTAATCCATTAAAGATTTCAAATATATATTACGTTAATACTGAAAAAAATTTACTGAAATGTTTACAAACAATATTTAATAATAACTGTAATATTTTTTTTAAAAATAAAAGAAACTCTAAGACTAATACAAACCTAAATAATTTTTTTAGTAAAATAAACTATGAAAAAAAAAAATAAGGAAGTAACGATCTTAGGAGGGAGTGGATATATAGGCTCTCATGTTGCAGACCTACTTTCGTATAAAGGCTACTATGTCAAAATTCTTGATACTCAAAAAAGTAAATGGTTAAAAAATAATCAAAAAATGTTTATAGGCAGTATTCTTGATAAAAAAAAATTAGCTAAGGCAATAAATAATTCACACTACGTGTTTAATTTTGCTGCCCTTGCAAATATTGACAAAGCTTCACACGAACCTTTTGAGACCGCTAATATTAATATTTTAGGAACTATTAACATTCTTCAAATGTGCAAGAAATTTAATATAAAAAAAATTATTCATGCCAGTTCAATTTATGCAAACAGTGAACAAGGAGGTTTTTATGGTTGTAGCAAAAAAGCATCTGAGGACTATGTTGAAAGGTTTTATCAAAAATATAATTTAAATTTTACCATACTGAGATTTGGATCACTTTACGGTGAAAGAGCTGATGTAGACAATGGTTTACAAAAGTTAATTAATCTTGCCAAAACAAAAAAAAAAATTCATTACGCGGGTACAAAAAAGGCAGCAAGAAGATATATTCACGTACAAGATGCTGCGAAAGCATGTTTCGATAGCATACATAAAAAGCACAACAATCAATACTTGACCGTTACAGGAATGCATAAAATTAAAATAACTAATGTGGTAAAAATTATTAAAAATGAACTTGGAATTACCTCAAAGAATATAAAATTTTTAAATAAAAAAGATAATACTCATTACATAAATGAACCAAAAAGATATAAACCGAGACAAGGCAAGAAAATACCTATTAAAACAAATATAAACTTTAAAAAAAGTATAATAGAATTGCTTTATAACTAAAATGATAGTCTCAATCTTAATAGGAAGAAAAGGTAGCAGGGGTTTTAAAGGAAAAAATACAAAAAAAATATTAGGTAAGGCTTGTTGCGAGTACCCTCTGATTGCAGCAAAAAATTCTAAATTTGTAAAAAAAATATTTGTTTCAACTGACTGCCCCAAAATAAAAAATATTAGTAAAAGCTATGGAGCAGAAATAATAGAAAGACCTAAGAAATTAGCAAACTCTAATGCTTTAGGTGAAGATGTTTATAAACACGCATATGAAGAGGTAGAAAAGAAATATGGTAAAAAAAAAATTTCTTTAATTGTATTACTAATGGCTAACGCACCAACAATAAATTCTAAAATGATTGATACTGGAATAAAGAAGTTACAAAAAAATAAAAAATTTGACTCTGTTGTTTCAACATCCGTATATAATATGTGGAGCCCTTTAAGAGCCAGAAAACTATCAAAAGATGGAACCCTAAAACCCTTTGTGCCTTTCAAAAATTTTGGTGATCCCAAAACTTTAAATTGCGATCGAGACTCGCAAGGAAGTGTTTTTTTTGCTGATATGTCTGTTTCTATAGTGAGACCACACTGTTTAACAAACATGGACAAAGGTCTTCTGCCACAGAAATGGATGGGCCAAAAAATAGCTCCTCTATTTTCTTGGGCTGGATGTGACATTGATTATGAATGGCAAATACCACAAGTTGAATTTTGGTTAAAAAATAATAAATAAACTATGGAAAAAATATATAAAAAAAATGATAGCTTTGTTAATTTAAAGATAAAAGAAAAAAATAATGAAGATGTTGAACAAAATGCAATAAACGCAATAGAAGAATTTTCTGATTATTTTAAAAAAGATTCAGAAAAAAAAATATTATCATCTGTATTAAATGATTTAAGATCTACTGATAATACGGAAAATAAATTCAATATTAAAATTAATGTAAAAAAAGAAATAGAAGGTCTAACAGGCATCAATATTTGCAAATACTTGATACACAGATATAGGTATGAAATTTTCCCTGCAAAATATGAAATTGATAAATACCCTCCCTATTTACAGATCGAACCTACATCAACGTGTAATTATAGATGCGTCTTTTGTTATCAAACGGATAATGTATTCAATAAAAAATCAAATGGTTTTATGGGGCATATGGCACTAGACATGTTTAAAAAAGTAATAGACCAAGCAGAAAATAACGTAGAGTTTATATCAATAGCATCACGTGGGGAACCTTTAATGTGCCCAGATATTATTCCAATGTTAAAATATACTAGTGGGAAGTTTTTAAATTTAAAATTGAATACAAACGCTTCTGTATTAGATGAAAAAAAAATACATGCAATTTTAGAGGGCGGTGTTAAAACATTGGTTTTTTCAGCCGATGCAGCAGAGCCAGAATCATATAGCAAATTGAGAGTAAATGGTAAGTTAGAAACTGTTTTAAAAAATATTAAGAAATTCAAAGAAATAAAAGAAAAAAATTACAAAGATTCAAAAATTATCACTAGAGTCTCGGGAGTTAAGGTCTCTAACGATCAAAACATAGACAACATGGAAACTTTTTGGGGTGATGTAGTTGATCAGGTTGCATTCGTTGATTACGTGCCCTGGGAAAATGTATACGACTCTAGAGAAACGAAAATAAATAAACCATGTTCTGATCTCTGGAGAAGAATGTTTGTTTGGTGGGACGGAAAAATTAATCCATGTGATGTGGATTATAAATCTGATTTAGAAGTAGGAAACATTAACGATTCAGATTTATCAAAAGCTTGGACGTCGAATGCCTATAAAAAATTAAGAGAAAATCACTTAAATAATTTAAGAAAAAATATTCACCCATGTAATAAATGCGCTGTGATATAAATAATGAAAATTTCTGTATCTAATATAGCTTGGGGGAAAAATAATTTTAATCAATTTCTTTCCTTAATAAAAGAAAATGGTTGCGATGGCGTTGAATTGGCACCATCCTTACTTTGGGATGAACCAAAAAATATTACAACAAAAGAAATTAATAAATTAAAAAATTTACTCAACAAATACGATCTAGCATTAACAGGTTTTCATTCTTTGTTATTTAATAGGCCAGATTTATTAATTTTTAATGAAAAAACTAGAGAAGAATCTATTGAATATTTGCTAATGCTAATTGATATTTGCAGTGAATTAGATGGAAAGCAAATAGTATTTGGCTCGCCAAGAAATAGAGTTTTGTGCAATAAAAGCTTGTCAGAATGTAAAAAACAAGCTGAAGAAGATATCTTTAGAATTTCTGAATACGGAAAAAAAAAAAACGTTATATTTTGCTTAGAACCATTGAGCAAAGTAGAGACTGAATTTATGACATCTATAGATGAAGGAGGTGAATTTGTAAGTAAAATAAATCATCTTTTCTTTAAGCTACACATAGATACAAAAGCAATATATCAAACTAAAGAAGACCCAGATACAGTAATTACTAAGTATAAAAACATAATTCAACATGTTCATATTGGAGACAAAGGCCTGAGTGAACCTGGAACTCATAACATGAACCATAAAGAAATAGGAAAAGCGCTACAAAAAATTAATTACAAAAACTACCTTTCGCTGGAAATTAAAAGTAATGATAAAGATTTAGAAAATACTATTATTAGAAGTATAAATTTTATTAAAAAGAATTATATTCACTAAATGAAGAATAAAAAAAAAAATATTTTAATTTTAGGAGCGAGTAGTGATATTGGCCTGTCATTACTACAAAAAATAAATTACAATGAATACTTTGTTGGCGCTCATTGTAACTCAAGTTTTAAAAGATTGAGCAACAATGTTAAAAAAAATAAAGGTATAACAATATTTACTAAAAATTTATCCAGTCAGTTAAATTGCCATAATTTAGTCGATCAATTCATAAAGAAAGCAGGCAAGATAGATGTATTGGTACAACTAACAGGAAATATTGATAAATCAATAAGCTGGGAAAAACTTAAATCTAAAAATTTAAATAATGACATAAATATTAATCTAAATTCTACTATATATGTAAGTCAAAAAGTTTTTACTAACATGAAAAAAAGAAACTCAGGAAAATTTATTTTTACAAGTACAGGCTCCACAAATCATGGTGGAAATTCTTCCACATTAGGTTATGCACTTTCAAAAGCCGGCATAGAATTGTTTAGTAAAACACTAGCCAAAGAAGGTGGCAAATATAACATTACATCCAATTCCATTGCGCCAGGATTTATAAGTACTAGATTTCACACTAAAAAACTAAAAAAAAATAAAAAATCAATGAAAGAAAGAGCAAACTTAAATATTTTAAAAAGAGCTGGCTCTGTCGAGGACGTATCAAATTTAATTTATTTTTTGATTAGTAATAAATCTGATTTTATAACAGGCGAAAATATACCAATAACAGGTGGAGATTGGTTATAGTTAACTAAAGAGCATAAAATATGTACGACTTTTCTTTTGGCGACAAAAAAAAAATAAAAAAAAATCCTGAAGAATATCTTTTGTTTGTAAAAAGACTTCTACCGAGATGGGCAAATGGTATTCCAGATACTGAGTGTTTAGCGATTTATAAAATACTAGAAATTTTGAGAAATAAAAATAAAAATAAAAAATTAGTTTTGTTAGAAACGGGTTCTGGAGCTAGTTCGATAGCAATGTTTTTACACTGCGCACTGTATGGTGGAAAAATGTTTTCCTGGGATACAAATGCCTCCAAAGGCTCTTTTCTAAGAACTGTTGTGTCAGAATCTATAGGTAAAACTCTTGGAGTTGACCCAAATAAAATATGGAATTTTATTCCATATAATAGCACCGATAAACATATTGGTATTTCAGTTTTAAAAGAGCTAAACCAAAAAGCAAATTTTTGCTTTTTTGACTCTTTGCATACTTACGATCATGTCCTCGCAGAATTAAAAGATTTTTTAAAAGTCTGTGATAAAAAATATGCCTTAGCTTTTGATGATGCTTACTATACAAAAAAATCGGTTAATTATTCTTACATTAATATGTTGAGAAGTAAATTAAATCTAAAAGAGATTAAAGAACCAAAAACAAATATTATTCAAGCATACTATAAAGAAATTGAAAAATACTTATTTACAAAAAAAATTAAATATAAAAAAGTAGAAAATTTTTATAAAAAAAATTATAAAAAAGATATTTTTTTCCAGTACTATTCACAAGATAGAAAATTTATGAACAAAATGAAGATGGAAGAAAAATCCAAGCTCGCCCATAGATTGGAAGTATTTTTAATTAATTAAAATTAATTTTTTTAGCAAAAAAACAAAATGAATATTATTCTAAGCCATCGCTCAATACCTATAAAATATGAAAAAGAATGGGTATATTTTGGTTCATCATTTACAAAACAAAATAATGTTGAGTTACGACTTAAGGGTAAAAGAATAGACACCTCAAAAGAATCAAAGTTAGAGTTTAAAAAAAAAAAATATATTTTTATAAACTGGTTAGAAAAATTAAGATTAAAAAATAAAGACAAAATTGAATGGTGGATATCACAAATGTCCTGTAGAAATAATCTTCATTCAAAAATATTTCTTAATATCTGTCAACTTTACGTAATTAACAAAATTATTAAAAAAAAAAAAAATATTTTGATAGTTTGCGAAGACATCTTTCTATTAAATTTATTAGCAAAAAATTTAAGCAAAAAAAATGTCTATATTAAATTTCATTTTTTAGTGCATATTTTAAAATTTTTTGAAATATTTTTACTCTTTCTATCTGGGTTATATTTACAGTGTAAATTTTTATATGATTTAATAAAATTAAAAGTTTTTTGTATTTTTAACCAAAAAAAAAAACAAAAAGAACTTTTAGGAAATTTAGTTTTGTTTCACCATGCTTTAGAATTTAATGTTAAAAGTTATTCCTGTAGATATTTTAAACAGTTACCAGACTGGTTTAAGAAAAATGGAAAACAAGTGTATAAAATTCCATGGTTTTTTAATAAAAAAATATCATTTAAATTTTTACGTGATCTAAAAAATAATAATTTTTTAATATTTGATGAATGGCTCAATATTACTGATTATATATATGTATACAAAACTTTTTTTAAATCGTTTTTTACGATAAAAAAAAATACATACATAGATAATATAAATTTAGATAGTCTTATCCTAAAAGAAAAGCTTCTACACTTACAACAGCCTTCTGTTTTTTTTTTAAGATATATTCCTGCTTTGAAAAAGATGACAAAAAATGTAACTTCAATTACTAGTTATGACCATTTTGAAAATATGCCTTTTGAACATCCTTTAAGATTCGGATTAAAACAACTTAATATTAAAACAAAAAATGTTGGTTTTTTTCATTCGTTAGTAAGTAAAAACTTTTTTGTATATTCTCATTCTAAGTCTGAATGGCAAAGTAAGATAAAGCCAGAAATTGTTCTTTGTACGGGAAAATTATCTAAATCCTTTTTAATTAAAAACAATATACCGAAAAAAATTATTAGAATTGCAGCAGCGCTCCGACAAAATAAAATAAAAAAAACAAAAATTAAAGGAAAGAATATAATGATACTATTACCACTGGAAAAATTATCTAGCATAGAATTATTAAGTAAAATCTACCTTAATAGAAAAAAAATATTTAAAGATATTAATGCGAAGATAGTTGTAAAACCTCACCCTCTGGCCAATCTAACAATGTTATTGAAGCAAACTAAAATTAATAAAATACCTCATAATTGGATTATTTCTAAAAAATCAATTAACCAAGAATTAACAAAGTCATTTTGTTGTATAACGATGTCAAGTGCTAGTGCTTTTGACGCAATAATTAATAAAAATATCGTAATTTCAATTAAAAGTGATTTTGATTTGTACGATAACTATCTCGATATTTTAGATGATAAAAATTCTTTTATTAATTCAATTGAAATAGATAAACTAAACAACGTATTAAAAAATATTTATTATTTAAAAAATAATGAATACATTAAAAGCTTTAAAAAAATTAGAAAAAACCTTTTAGGAGGATTAAATTTTGTTAATTCTAGTAATCTCAAGTCTTTCATAACCTAATTTATCTTATGTCAAAAAAACCATTAGTAAGTGTAGTAATGAATTGTTTGAATGGTGAAAGATACCTCAAACAATCAATCAAAAGTATAGTTAATCAAACCTATAAAGATTGGGAGCTAATTTTTTGGGACAATGCTTCTGAAGACAATAGTAAAAATATTTTTAAAAAATTTAAAGATAAAAGATTAAAATACTTTTATTTCAAGAAAAGAATTCCTTTATATAGTTCAAGAAATCTTGCCTTAAAAAAATGTAAGGGCAAATTTATTGCATTTCTAGATCAGGACGATTTATGGAGTATTGATAAACTAGAAAAGCAAATACCTTTATTTAAGAATAGTAAAGTAGGATTAGTTTATTCTAATTTTTGGAAATACAACCAAAAAAAACTGTTTTCTAAAAGACTTGCGATAAAAGAATCACTTCCTAAAGGTGAGATCACTAATAATTTACTGAAAAAATATGTCACAGGCTTAATAACAATTGTAATTAGAAAAAAATTAATAGAAAAAACAAAAAAAGTTTTTGACCCCCAATATAATATGCTTGCCGATTTAAAATTTATATTAAATTTTTCTACAAAATGTGAATTTGATTGTATTCAAGAACCTTTAGCCACTTACAGATATCATCCAAATCAAATGTCCAAAAAATTATTTAGTACTTCTGTTGTACAACATTTAAAATGGATAAACTCAAAATCAGAGGTTAAAAAATTCAAGAAATATAAAGAATACAAATATCTTGTAAATAGAGTTATATTTATGCAAATTGCAGAATTATTAGATCGAAATCTTAAAATACAAGCTATTAAAAAAATATTGGAATATCCTACAAATATTTATAAGATAAAATTAGTTCTAAAATTAATAATGCCTAAAAGTATTTTTATTTTTTTATTTGGTGAAATTTATTAACATAAAAAGATATATTTAATAAATAAAAAATACGATAAAAAAATTTCAAGTCGTCTGCGACTTTGAAGCTAATAACGGGTCTTTAGATTACTAGTAAATCACGACATTGACATTGTCGAGAAGATGGAGCGTAACCATCAAGACCCACCACCCATACCTCAAATTTGTATTTTATTTGACTTTTAGTACAATTTTTTGTAGTAAAGTTGCTTTCTGATCAATTAAAATAAGATTACACAAAAAAAATCTTATAATTAAAAAAATTATAAAAACTAGATGCTAAATTTTTTCAGATGCATAAAATGTCTTTTTCCCAACACAAAACCCTCTCTTCACTTTGATAGTGATGGTGTTTGTGCAGCTTGTAAATTTACAAGCCACCATGAAAAAGAAATTAATTGGGATAAGAGACGTGAAAGCTTTGATCAAATTTGTAGAAAAATAAAAAAAGAAACAAGAGGTAATTACGATTGTATAATCCCCGTAAGCGGAGGAAAAGATAGTACTTTTCAAACTCATATTGTCACAAAAATTGGAGGCCTTAAACCCTTGTTGGTTTCTTTTGAACCATCTTACCCAACAAAGATAGGTAAAGAAAATTTAAACAATTTAACTAAAACATATGGTTGTGATGTTATTCAACTAAAAAAATCGGAAACTATTTATAGAAAATTAGCTAAAGCAGGCTTTGAAATTGTAGGTGATCATGAATGGCCAAATCATGTTGGCATATATTCTTGGCCGATAAGAATGGCATTACAAATGGACATTAAGCCTATTTTTTGGGGAGAGGATTCCGGATTAATTGGTTTGGGTAGAATAGACTATTTAAAAAGACTAGAAAAATATACTAGAGATTGGATGGAAGAGCACGCTGGTATGAACGGACTTAGACTCAATGATATATTAGAATTTGACAAAACATTGAGTGAAAAGGATGTGTTACCATACAAATATCCTGATAAAAAAATTATTAAAAAAAAAAAATTACAGTCCTATATAACTGGACGATATTTTCAATGGGACTCGTTTAAAGTTAGGGAATTTATAAAAGATTATGGCTGGAAAGAAGGTAAGGAAAAAATTGAAGGTGACTACGGTTGTTGGGAAGATCAGGATTGTGGATTTATGCCAATGCACCAATATTTTAAATTTATTAAATATGGATACGGGAGAGCTACTGATCACGTCTCCTATGAAATCAGACATAAGAGAATGACAAAAGCAGAAGGAAAAAAATTAATTATCGAAAATGAAGGTAAGGTTCCTAAGAAATTTTTTAGTGAATTCCTAGAATTTTTGAGTATTAATGAAAAAGAATTTATAAAAATTAGAGATAAATTTACAAACCCAGTTCTATTCAAACAAGACAAGCAAGACAAATACATTTTATCAAAAAATAATATAGACTTATCTTTAAGAGACAAATGGTACAATAGTTTTGATAAATGAAAAAAGTTTGCTTAATTAATTATAAAGTTAATAATATATCTTCTGTTTCAAAAGCATTAAAAAAAATAGATATTGATTTCGATGTAGTTGAAGAATCAAATAAAATTAAAGATTATTCTCATATAATTTTACCTGGTATCGGTTCCTTTGAAGCCGGCATGAACCAGCTAAAAAAAAGTAGATGTGACGTTGAATTAAAAAAAACTATTAAAAAAGGTAGTCAAATTTTAGGAATTTGTTTAGGTATGCATTTGTTATTTAAAAATAGTGAAGAGTCATTAAAAAACATAGAGGGTTTAGGAATTTTAGATGGAAATGTTTTATCAATGAAAGTAGACAAAAAAAATAAAGTTCATGTTCCTCAAATTGGGTGGAACAACATATATCCAAGCTCGAACAAAAAGCATATATTTAACCTTAAAGATTTGGGTAGTGATTTTTACTTTAATCATTCTTTTGTTGTTAAGCCAAAAAAAAAGGAAATAGTTAAATATTTTTTTAAACACGGTACAAACTATCCAGCTATAATTCAAAAAGAAAATATTTTAGCAACACAGTTTCATCCCGAAAAATCTAAAAATGGCTTAGCAATCTTTAAAAAATTTATTAATCAATCATGATAAAAACAAATTTAAAAAAAAGAATAATTCCAATTATTTTAATAGAAAATTTACAAGTAGTATCAACAAAAAATTTTAATGATAGTAGAGTTTTTGGTAACGTAGAACAAACTATTGAGGTCTTTAGTAGAAGAGATGTAGATGAAATTATAGTTCTAGATATTTCCTGTACAAAAAATAATTACTCTTTTGATACAAAAATTTTAAAAATGATTTCGAAAAATACTATGATGCCTTTTGCCTATGGTGGTGGTATTAAAACCCTTGCTGATATAGAAAAATGTTTAAAAAATGGTTGTGATAAAGTTGTCATTAATAATTATATTAGAAAAAATGACAATTTTTTATCAAATGCAATTAATGAATTTGGGAAACAGGCAATTACTGTTTCCATGGATTACTATAGTAAAAATAATAAATATTATATTTATGACCACGCTATTTCTAAAAAAACTAACATCAAACTTTTTGATTATTTAAAATCAATAAATAAAGTTGGTTGTGGCGAGATAATAGTGACATCTATTGATGCAGATGGCCTTCTAAAAGGTTACAACCTTAATCCAATCAAAACAATTAGAAATATAGTGGACTTTCCCATAATAGTTAATGGGGGGTGTGGCTCACCTGAACATATGCTAAAAGCATTTAAGTCTGAGGCTGACGCCTGTGGAGCAGGAAGCATTTTTTATCATACTCAAAATAGCTATGGAGATGTAAAAAACTATCTTAAAAAAAATAAAGTTAATGTTCGATAAAATAAAAATTATTTCTTCAAATTTTAAAAAAAGTTAACATTAATAAATTTTTTTAAAGATTCATCTTCATAAAGTTTTTTTTCTTTTAAATTTAATATATCTTTTACAAGAATTTCTAAATTATTAACATTATAAGTTTTTCCAAATTTATTTCTCATTGCAATTTCAATTGGTTGATTTTTGTATTTTTTATAATTTTTATTTTTTATTTTTTTGGGTGTATCTATTAAAAATGCTTTTTGATTAGACAATAAGGCATATTCTATAAATATACCTGACCAGTCTGAAACTAAAAAACTATACTTATTTAAGTCTAAAGTATTAGAAGAATCTACAGGAATATTTAGTTTATCTAAATTTTCTAACGAAATTTCTTTTTTTTTAAAAGACATAGGGTGTGGTCGTAATATGTATGAAATATGATTTTTATCCATATGCTTCTTGAGTAATTTATGACAGTTTAAATCAAAAAAACCGCTATTCCAAGTTGGCGCCAACAACACATCACAATTTTTTTTAAAGTTTGTTTTTTTTTTATTTATAAATAAATATTTTGATTTAAAAACTTTAATATTAAAATTATCTTTTATTTTCATTTCATTTATTTCTGCTTCTTGAAATTTACTGATAACTTGAATTGCATCAAAATATTCAAAAGATTTTTCTCTATAAATCATTGTTAAACTAACAGGAGAATGTTGAATATATATATACTTACAATTTTTTTTTAGTCTTGATCGCTTAAATATAGTGTTTTCTATATCCGGTGTTGATGAATAAAGTACATTTAATTTTAAAGTTAAAAAAACTAATTCTCTAAAAAAATTAGAACGAAAGACAAAGCAAGAATGTTCTGGCAAAATATTGTTTTCAATTTTTTCAAAAGATATTATTACAACTTTCCTTTTGGTATTGATTTTAGAAATATATGGTTTTAAATATTCAGAAATAAAACTGCTTTCACAAAAAAAACCAACATTATATTTTTTCTCTTGGCTCTTGTATTTGAGAAAATTTACTAAATCTAAAAAAAAACTAATCAAATATTTTTTTTATTTTTATTTTTTATTTTTTTAATTTTAAATAAATTTTTAATTTTTTCACTAAAAATTTTTAAGTAGTTTGAAAACGCAGCAAAACCAGCGACTACTGCAGCGACTACTGCACTGCCAGTTGCCGGATCTAGATAAGCATTTGCATTTGTTAAAGTGATAAAGTAAAAAAATATAATAGTTTTAATTATTTTCATACAGTATTTTAAGGTTTACTGGTTAATAAATATTGTAATTTAAGATACTTATAGCATATTTTTCCTGTTAATTTTTACTTAAAAAAGAATAGTTAGTATGATTTAGTCTGCAAGAATGAATTTTAATAAGATAAAAAAAGATTTTATAGTCAAAAAAAAATTAATTATCTGCTCAATATTAATTGCCTGGATACCTTATTTTGAATTTTTAAGTCATAACGTGCATGGACTAGATTCATTTAGTTACAAATTTATAACATTCACAATATTATATTTAACTTTAGCATTAGTAATATTTTCTGGAATCATATCTTTATTATTTAAACAAAAATTTTTAGAGATATTTTTTTTATTAAATTTTATAACATTTATTTTTTTTAATTATGATAAAATTAAATTTTTAATTCAATTAATATTTGTTAATTTTGGATTTACATTTATTGGAGAATTTTCTTTATTTTTGCTGATAATATTTCAATTTTTATTTTCAATATATTATTATTTTAATAAAAATCTAAAAAAATTAAATTGGATAATAAAGTTTTCTGTTATTCTTTTTTTTATAAATTTTTTTTTATTTATATATCTAAATTATAATACAAATATAAAGAGCTATGCCAAACAATTTTCTAATATAGAGTATTTTTCCAAAACTGAATTAAAAAATATTGCTACTAATTATAAAAAAAATAAAAATATTTATTACATATTAATGGATGGCGCAACGTCTTTGGAGATATTTGATAAAGAAATAAAAAAAATAGACACAGAAAAAATTTTTAATTTTTATAAAAAAAATAATTACACCTATGTGAAGAATTCAAAATCTAGCTATAATGGAACTCTGGTTTCTGTTGCACATATTTTAAACTTAAATTATCATATAACAGAAGCAAGTGATCCATTCTCAATAAATTCTTTGTATCCAGTATCAATGTCTAAATTTAAAACCTCACCTCTTGGCAGAGCAATAAAGAATATCGATTATGATTTTTTTTGGGTTGGCAATATGGGGTATCATTGTAAAGTATATAATAGTTCACTTTGTTTGCCAAATAGTAGAAATAATAAATATGGATTTATTTTTAATTTTAGTAATTTGATTAACAGTAATTATGCGTTATCTATTTTTTTAAAGAAAACACCAATCATTGATATAACAAATTTTATTTCAAGATATATAAAAATAAAATCATTTGAAGAGACCCATGACTATGAAAATGACGCAACAAATAAGTTAATAAAAAATTTTGAATTAATTAAAAATAACAAAAAAAAGTATTTTGTATTTGTTCATTCTAGAATACCGCATCTTTTTGATCGTGCTGAAGTAAACGATAAAATTTATAATAAAAATTGTATTTTATCCGAAATTACTGACGATATTAGAAAAGACATAAGTATTGGATATGAGACAAACTATCAATGCGCATTAAAGAGAATAAATGAACTTGTTACTTTCTTAAATAAAAATGATCCGGATGGCCAGGTGATTATTCAAGGTGATCATGGTATTCTTTGGATGAATCTTAAAGATCAAATTACCAAAAAACAAACTAAATTAATTTTTAATTCAGATAAAATCAAGAAAGACTATAATTTTAGATCCAGCGAAATTATAAATATAATAAAAAGCTCAGAGGATTGTAAAGATTTTATAAATTCGGAGATAGACAATGTAAATGCAATTAGATTTTTATTATCTTGCGCTACTAATCAAAAACCAAAAATTTTAAAAAAAAAAACTTTTTTTTCAATAGACTTTCTAGAAAATAGCAATCCTTTTAAAAAGAAAGTGTTTAATCTAAACACTAATTAAAAATTCATATCTTTTTTTGAAAATTTTAAATTAAAGTCTGCGTAGCTTAGTCCTTTATATTCACTAATTAAATATTGTTTATTATTTTCAAAATTTATATAATAATAAAAATATTTATAATCTCTTAAATTTTTGTAATTATCATTTATTTTGCCAGATAAAGCTTCTTTGAATAATTTTTCTTCTTCAACTATTGTATCTGTTTTTGGCCCTAAATCAGTCATAGTATATTCGAATTTCGTTAAGTAATATAATATTGTTGGACTGAGAAAAAAGAAAAGAATAATCACCACAATATATCTTAAGTTTTTATTTAAGAAAATGTTAACCAAATACGATATTAGTAAAGCAGAAGAAAATGAAAGTGCTATATTTAAATCTCTTCTAAAAAAAACTATTGTAAAAGTAAACATCATCAGCAAATAAACCGCAAACAATTTTACAATTTTAGATTTTTCATCGGGCGTATATTTTTGCCTTAGTAAAATAATTAGGAACACTAATAATAAAATGAATAAAGCCAAGTAAAAATACTGGTAATTTTTTTTTAAGAAATCTTTTATCCTACTATCTGAGTCATAAAACTTAAGCACTTTTTCGATAGATAGAATGTTAATACTAGACATTAAGTTATCTACAGATCGTATAAAATATGTTTCTTTATTTCTTGGAGCGTAAGTTGATCTATTAAAATAAAGTGTATTTTGATCGTTGTTATTAAAAACTTCCTCCATACCTCCTGATCGTTCGTCGACTCTTTCTAAAAATAAAGGTAGCAATCTACCTGTATTTAAAAAAATTAAAAATATAAAAATAATTATAGGAAAAAAAGATATAAATATATTTTTTATTATAAATTTTTTATTAATAAAAAAATAATAAATTGTAATATTTAATATCGGAAATACCAGTCCAATTTCGGATGTTAGGAAAGCAAAACAAGAAAATAAAATATATAAAAATGTATAAGCTTTCTGAAACCTCTTAGTTTCATTTATATTTAGAAAAAAAACTATAGCTAAAAATCCAAACACACAAGCAAGAATGTGGTTATAAAATAAGTTCCAAGTTAACATCTTAATACTAATGCTATAGTTTATTGAAAAAAGAATTGATGAAAATAATGCGATATTTTTATTTTCAAATATTTTGAAAGATATAAAATATATTGAGACTGCACATATTGTATAAATTGACACTACAAAAATTTGAAAGAACAAACTGGAGCTAGGTAAGAACTGATTAAAAAAGTCATACAATGGAACGTACCTACTTTTTGAAACATAGCTGGATGCGTATTCTGAAAATACAAATGATTGGAATGTTATTGTGTTGTCATTTATTAAGTTAAAAAGTTTTATAGGAAAAATTAATCCAAAATCGTCAATTATCCATGGATTATCTAAAGAAAAAAACAAATAAATAGAGTTTATAAAACAAATAGTTAGTATGACCCTAAAATTTGAATTTAATATTTTATTAGAATTAATCATAAGCTAAAATATAACTTTTAAATTAGTATAAAAATTTAACAACCAAAAAAAATAAATATTTACAAAGTTTTAAATAATATCTATATTCAAAAAAAAAAACCTTTCTGTTCTGTCCATTTACATCTATTTTAACTTATTTATTATTTTTAATGGGCCTAGCCTGTTGTTAAAATTATCATTTATTTTATCTATATCTGCCTTTATTTTTACGTTGATTTGCATGGAACTTAGAAAAGAAAATAAATCACTAATTGATGCCTTTTTTGTTTCATTTATTGTAGCATTTTGCCAATCTTACCCTCGGTCTTGGAACTCTTTTAAGCATATTTTGCCGTCAAAAATTTTTATCTGAAAAAATTTGCAGAGCCTCAATAATATTATAAATTTCTACTTAATTTTACTATTTACAAGTATCTGCAAAAATCATATAACCATCTGCCTGGTAATTATTGCGAAGGGGCCACACCCGATCCCATCCCGAACTCGGAAGTAAAGTCCTTCAGCGCCGATGGTACTTTGTCTTAAGACATGGAAGAGTAGGACATTGCCAGGCTAAAA
>MDTF01003534.1_pt1 | contig 22849 bp, 19 predicted proteins | sample 811191 | NCBI WGS metagenome assembly MDTF01 (sample SAMN05326649, study PRJNA326480) | marine metagenome | isolation source: seawater | place: Southern Ocean | collected 2011
CGTTGATAGGCTGGATGTGGAAGCGCAGTAATGCGTGTAGCTGACCAGTACTAATAGCTCAATTGGCTTGATTTATGCACTGAAAAAAATTTTTTAATAGAAGTTTATAAATTATTACAGAAATCTTGTATCCTCAAGATATTATACTCTTGATAAAATATCTTAAGAATATAATAATCATTAAAATTTGAAAATATAATTATTATGAAAGTCTTATTTATATATCCTGAATCTTACCTCAATGTTGGAATCCCAGGTGGGATTGCAATCATGAGCGCCCTGTTAAAACAAAGAAATCACCAGGTTGATATTTTTGATACAGCTTTTTTAAAAACAAAAGATTATCAAACGACAGAAGATATTCATGGTGGAACTGGGCTATCAGACAAAGGTGGTGTAAGTGTTTTTAAGAAAACAGATTATACAATCGAAGATTTGGTGGCAAAAGACCCAGTTGTAGATATATCTGAAGAACTTCAAAAAAAAATTGATACTTTTAAACCTGATATTATAGCGCCCTCATGTATGACATCAACGTTTGACTTTACATGCGATCTTTTAAGGTCGGTAAAACATAACTCTATAGTGATAGTTGGTGGCGTTCATGCAACCATTGCTTATAAAGATTGTTTAGATCAAGATGTTATTGATTATGCATTTGTTGGCGAAGCTGACAGAGGAATAATTGAATTTATTGGAAGTTTAGAAAAAGATGAAGACCCTACAAAAACTCCAGGATTAGCATACAAAAAAGAAAATGGAGAATATGTTAACAATAAAGTAGGAGGAAGAGTTTGTTTGGATGATCTTCCATGCCCTGACTGGGGACTGTTTGATGAAAGACATTTATTTAGACCTTATGAAGGTAAAATTTATAAAGGAAGTTTTTATTCACAGTCAAGAGGCTGTCCAATGCAGTGCAAATATTGTGTAGATCCAACAGAGTCAGCAATTACAGGTGGACCAATAGGTTATTTTAGAGTTCAAAGACCAGAAGTTACAATTCAACATTTAACAGAGCTTAAAGAAAAGTATGGAACAACTTGGTATAAGTTTTCTGATGATACATTTCTTTTACCTAAAATTGATCATTTAAAACAGTTGTCTGCAGGTTTTCAAAAACTGGGAATAAAATTTGCCTGCTCAGTAATGATAAATACTATAACAGAGGAAAAAGTTGCTATAGCTAAAGAAATGGGATGTGTATCTATGAGCATAGGAATTGAAGCTGGCAATCCAGAAGTTAGAGAAAATCTTAATAGAAAGTATTCAGACGAAAAACTTTTTAAAGGAATAGGCTGGATGCATAAGTATGGCATTAAAGTTGCAAGCTTTAATATTATAGGGTGCCCTGGTGAAACAAGAGAAAATGTATTTGAAACAATTGAATTAAATAGAAAATTAAAAGTAGAATCTTGCAATGTATATATAATGTTTCCATACCCCGGAACACCAATTCAAATTGAATCAAAAATTCCTATCAGAGATAAAGATGGAAAACTTCACAAAGTTAGTGAGGCAAAAAATTTAGGTTTATCTGAAATGGGTCCTGATGAGTTGGAAGGGTTAGAAAAAACATTTAACACTTACTTAATTTTACCTAAATCATTGTGGCCTATAGTGAAATTAGCCGAAAATAGAGACAATTGGACAAATATACTTACACCCTTAAGAGATTTTTCAATACAGTATATCAGTGAGCAAGTTGAAGACTATGAATTAAGAGATGATTTTCATGAAATAAAATCTAGAAAAATTCCAAAAAAATTATACGAAATACCTTTATCTTCGACAGAAAAAAATAAATTAACTATTTTAAATTCAATAAATAATTTCTTAACAGACTCAATTACTGATCAAAATCTAATTAATAATAGTCCTTCAATTTCAGCATCCGTTCAGTAAAAGATAAGCAGTAAGTACTTGACAAAACTTATATGTTATTTTATATAAAAACATTGTTGAAATGCATGGTGGGAAATCAGTGTGAAATTCATTGTCTCTTCCTGGAACCGTAAAGTCGGAGCGCCACCCAACAACAGACCGATGTCGAATAATGGCCAGGCAAAGTCAAAATTCTACAATGAAAAGTTAACACCGGCATAAATTAACTAGTTTCATATATTTTATGATTCTAAACAATGGATGTGTCAAATGGTGTTAAGATCTATAGTATTTTTTTATTTTATTTTAATTTCAAGCTCAGTTTTTTCAAAAGAAATTCCTATAATTGTAATTTCAGCTGGAAAAACCCCTCAATCATATGGTTCGGTTGGTAGTCAAGTCACTATTATTGATTCAGAAACTATTAAAAATTCTCCAGATTCATTTTTAACCGATCTTTTAGAAAGTGAGACGCAAGGATTAAATATTTTTCAGTTAGGTGGGAGAGGAACAAACACAGGTATTCAAATGAGAGGTTTACCTAAGCGTTATTCAACAATTTATATAGATGGCGTAAAGATGTATGATCCATCGGCTCCTGATAATGGATTTTATGCTGAGGGTTTATTTAAAGATTCAATTGATAGAATTGAAATTTTGAAAGGTAGCCAAAGTTCACTTTACGGTAATAGTTCCGTTGGCGGAACAATCAATATTTTTACTAAAAGAGGTAAATTAGGTAAACATCAAAATGCCGCTGCAAGAGCAGGCGACAATAATACAAAAGATGTTTTTTATTCAGTTGATGGAGCAAATGAAAAACAAAATTATTATGTTGGTTTTAATTATTATTCAACTGATGGTATCTCAGCTATGAGCAATGATACTGAAAATGATCCTTATGAAAACAACAGCCTAACAGCCAACCATGGTTATAAAATTTCAGAAAATAATATAATCGAAAACTCGTTAACTTTAAAAGATAGTTATTTAAAATATGATGAACCTACAAAGGGAAGAGATGATACGTTCAATTCATCAGATAATCTTGAGGCTCACTATAGCTTTAAATTTAAAAATACTAACAATAGCTATAAGAATACTTTTGGATTTAGTAAGTCTGCTTCATCAAGAATGATAACAAAGTATACTACTAGGCAGGCTACTTATGAAGGGTTTAAAAATATGTTCACTTATTTAGGTGAGTATAATTTTAACCTAGACAGTAAGATAATTTACGGGTCAGACGTAGAGTTTTTTAAGGCAAAAATGCCAACAGATCCAGGCATTCTAAAAACACAAGATGAAGAAGTTTATTCTCAGTATATTGACTATCAATTTAGACCCTATGAAAATATCCATGCAACTATTGGAGGTAGAAACGATAAACACACTACTGCTGGAGACGAACAGTCATACAAAGTTTCAGGAGCTTACAACTTAGGTGGCAATAACAAAATTAGATCATCTTATGGAACCGGCTTTCTATTTCCGGCTTTATATGAATCTGGTCAGTATGGATGGTCAAATCAAGTCGTTGATTCAATAACTGCCGAGAAGACTACAAGTTTTGATATTGGTTACGAAACTTATTTTGATACTTTAGACCTAGGTTTTAACATTACTTATTTTGATATTCTTGTTGAAGATCCAATAATGGGATCAAACATTACTAGTTTTCAGGATAATATATCTGGTGCAGAAAATACGAGCAAAGGTATTGAGTTAGCTACAAATTGGACTGATAATAATAAATTTAATATTGGATTTAATTACACGCTAACAAAATCCTATTCAGGTATGGATTGTGATAAACCAAAAAAAGATTTGTATGGACACACTTCTTGTCTTGATCTGAGCAATGGCTGGATTGACAAAGCAATGGTTCGTGTACCAGTACATGCTATTAGTTCAAAAATTAAATATCAATTTAACAAAGATCTAAACAGTTCTCTATTGCTAAGGTATAAAGGACGAACCAGAGATTATGGTGGTACAGATTATGGTTTTAGAGATCAAATTCTTGATGAATATTTGACAGTGGATTTAGCAAGCTCTTATAAACTTAGTGGAAATTATAAACTAGATTTTTCACTTAAGAATCTGCTTGATAAAGACTATGAAGATGCTTTAGATTATTCTGGAACACCTAGAACAATGAATATTGGTCTTAAGAAGAGTTATTAACTTTACTAGTGAAAGACAGTAAAATGAATAAAAGTAAATATTCAACTATAATTGAGTAAAATCATTATAGTTGAATTATTTATTCAATTGAATTAAACATTAAAAATGAACTATTTAAAAATATCAGCCGGAATATTTTTGGCATTAGCTGCAAGTAGATTTATTCCACATCCTCCAAACTTTACAAGTTTGCTGGCATTAAGCTTTTATATACCAGCACTGTTAGGCTTGAGGTATTTACCAGCTTTAATTCTTAGTTTTATAGTAACAGATTTTTTTATTGGTTTTCACAGTTCAGTCTTATTTACTTGGGGAAGTGTGATATTTATTGGATTTATCTCACAACACCTAACAAAAAATATAACTTTTAGAATTCTAGGTGCTTTACTTGGAGCATGTGCTTTTTTCATAATTACCAATTTTGGAGTTTGGTCTTTTGGAAGTTATGGTTACACATTAGAAGGTTTAATTTTATGCTATACTTTAGCCATACCATTTTTTACATATAGCTTGATAGCAACATTAATTTTTTCAACAATAATTGAGACTGTAATAAAATTAAAGATATTCAAATTTTCCAAAAAAGCAGCATTATAAATTCTAGTACTAAACTTTAAGAGTGTTAAAAAACTTTATACAAAGTATAAACTTTATGTTTTAGACATAAGGCTTTGTAAGCATTTTTTTTAAACATTATTAATGAAGTTTTATTATTTTTTTTTACTTTTGAAATAATTATTGTCCCTTTTTTTAGAAATTTTTCAGATTTCTTTAAAATTTTAGCACCAAGTCCTTGCCCTCGAAAGGTAGGGTCAACAATTATAGATACTCCAGTAAAATCTTCATTTTTATCATACCTAACAATTCCAATTTTTTTTTTATTTGTTTTTGCCACCAGTAAAATATTTTTTTTATTAGAAAGATTTTTAAAAAACCAATTCATATGAGTGTGCAGACTTATTTTTTTAGTATTCAAGGAGTTTTTTTTTGAATTTTTTTCAGTTTTTAATTCAAAAAAAAAAGCCAAATCTCTCAAATTTGCTTTATGTAGTGAAATGCTCATTTTGAAAACTATAATAGCTCTTTAACTAAAACACCAATTTTTTGATCATCTTTATAAATTTTAGCCATTACTTTGGCTGTTGCATTGGGGCTAAATTTAAATGCTATACGCAGTATATTCATCCAATTAGCATTGTTAGATTTTCTTATAGACTCAATTTTAGATATAATTTTTAGATAGTTTTTTGTTTTATTTTTTTTTTTCATATACTTTTTTAATTTATTATTTTATTATTAACTATCAAGAAAGAAAAAATTGAAATCAAATATTTTAAAGAAAAAACCTTTTATTATTGCAGAAATATCTGCAAATCATAATGGCTCAATATTATCTGCTAAAAAACTGATTCATATGGCAAAAAAATATGGTGCAGATGCTGTAAAATTACAAACGTACAGCCCAGGCTCAATGACAATAAATAGTAATAAAAAAGACTTCATGATTAAAAACGGTTTATGGAAAGGCTATTCTTTGTGGCAACTATATAAAGAGGCCCAAACCCCATTTGAGTGGCATAAAGAATTATTTGAGTATGCAAAAAGGTTAAATATAGTTTGTTTTAGCACTCCATTTGATGAAACTGCAGTAGATTTATTGGAAACTTTAAAGTGTCCTTTTTACAAAGTTGCTTCATTTGAAATGAATCATCTACCTTTAATTAAAAAAATAGCAAAAACAGGCAAACCAATAATCATTTCTACAGGCATGGCAAACCTTAATGAAATAGATCTAGCTTACAAAACTGCAAAAAAAAATGGGAGTAAAGAAATAATTCTTTTATATTGCGTAAGTAATTATCCTTCTAAAATTTCGGATTTTAATTTTAATAATATAAAAATTTTAAAAGAAAGATATTCTTGTCGAATAGGTTTTTCAGATCATTCGGTGGACAATAGGGTGGCAGCTGCCGCTACAGCTGCAGGTGCAGAAGTGTTCGAAAAGCATATTGCTTTAAACAAGCAGAAAAAAGGGCACGATATTGCTTTTTCAGCAAAAGGAATAGAGCTTAAACATTATATAAAAACAATTAGAGATACTTCATCAATGATGGGAAAAACTTATTTTTTTAGAAATAAGTCTGAAAATAAAAGTAGTCAATTTAGAAGGTCTATCTATGCAATTAAAGATATTAAAAAAAATGAAAAATTTACCTTGAAAAATATTAAGATAATTAGACCAGGGTATGGACTTCAGCCTTTATATTTTGAAAAACTAATAAATAAAAAATCACCCATAAATATAAAAAAAGAAACACCTCTTAACAAAAAGATTTTCAAGAAAATATGAGACTCGTAATTGGTGGAGCTCAACTAGGAATGAGCTATGGTATATTTAATAATAAAAAGATAAGCAAAAAAGAAATTATTAAAATTGAAAAGATAATCAAAAAATCTAATATAAAATATATTGACACAGCCTCTTCGTATGGTGTTAGTGAAAAAATTATTGGTAACAATAAACTTAATAAACTAAATATTATTACTAAAATTAAGCTACCCATTGCTATTCAAAAAAAAGATATTAGAAAATTTGTTAATAAAAAAATTAAATCTTCATTAATTAAATTAAGAGTTAAAAATATTTATGGATTGTTAGTTCATGATTATAAGGATCTTATTGGTAACAAGGGAGAATTTTTTTTATCTTGTTTGAAAGAATTAAAACAAAAAAATTTAGTTAAGAGTATTGGTCTATCAATTTATAATCCCGTGGAATTAAAAAAAATATGGAAATTTTGGAAGCCAGATATAATTCAGGCACCTTTTAATGTTTTTGATCAAAGAATAATAAAATCAGGTTGGGTTGATATCTTAAAAAAATCTAATGTAAAAATTTTTACCAGGTCATGTTTTTTACAGGGACTTTTACTAGGCAACCAAGACTCTCTTCAAATTCCAAAAAAGCAGAGAGAGCTATTAAGTTCATTTAATAAATGGTGTGTGTCAAAAAAAATCAGTCGATTAAAGGCCTGTTTGCACTTTGTTAAGCAATTTAAAAATATTGATTTTGTTTTAGCAGGTTTTAATGATTATGATCAACTAAATGAAATATTGCATATTTTTAATCAAAAAAATACAAAGATACCAAGAAAATTTTTTACTAATAATCTAAATTTAATTGATCCTAGAAAATGGCAGTACAAAAAAAAAAATTCTTAGCAATAATACAGGCTAGATATTCTTCCTCTAGATTTCCAGGAAAAGTATTAAAAAAATTTAAAAATAAATCTTTTTTAGAAATTTTGATTATGCGTTTAAAAAAATCAAAAAAGATTAATAAGATTATTGTAGCAACCTCTAATAATAAATTAGATAAAAAAATAGAAGATGAATGTAAAAAATTAAACATAGTATGCTATAGAGGGTCTGAAAATGATGTACTTGATAGATTTTATAAGGCTGCTAAGCGGTATAAATTTAAAGATATAATAAGAGTTACTGCTGATTGCCCACTCATAGATCCAGCAGTTGTTGACGAGGTTATTGATAAATATAATAATTATAATGTTGATTATGCGACAAATACAATGCCACCAACATTTCCAGATGGGCTAGATGTTGAAGTGTTTTCACTTAAAGTATTAAAAGAATCCTGGGTAAAGACAAAAAATCAAATTTTTTTTAGAGAACATGTAACAACTTACATTAGAAAAAATGATAAAATTAAAAAAATTAATTATGAGTATAAAGAAGATTATTCTTTTTTAAGGTTAACATTAGATGATGTTATTGATTACAAAGTAATATCAAAAATTTTAAATCAATTTTCTAGTATTGGCAATTTTAATACTAATGACCTTGTTTCACTGTATAAAAAGAAGAAAAACTTATTTTTAGAAAATATGAAAACAAAAAGAAATGAGGGAGAAAATATGCCGATAGGGCAGAAATTTTGGATACGAGCTAATAACGTTATACCGGGTGGAACAATGTTATTTTCAAAAAACCCAGATATTTTTTTACCAAATAAGTGGCCAGCTTATTTTTCTAAAACTAAAGGGTGTAGAGTTTGGGATTTGGATAATAATTATTATGATGATATTTCTTTTATGGGTATAGGCACTAATGTGCTTGGATATAATTATCCACAGATCGAAAAAAAAGTTTTTCAAACAATTAAGCAGGGAACAATGTCAACATTAAATTCAGTTGAAGAGATATTATTAGCAGAAAAATTAATTGAAATACATCCTTGGGCTGAAATGGTAAGATTTACAAGATCAGGAGGTGAGGCAAATTCAGTAGCAATTAGAATTGCAAGAGCAGCTTCTGGCAAAGATAAAATTGCTATATGTGGTTATCATGGTTGGCATGATTGGTACTTATCGTCAAATATTAATAATAAAAAAAATTTAAATAATCATCTAATGACAGAGGCTCCAATTAAAGGAGTGCCAAAGAATTTAAGAGGTACGGCTTTTCCATTTGATTATAATAATTTCGAACAATTAGAAAAAATTGTAAAACAAAAAAAAATTGGAGCCATAAAAATGGAAGTAGTTCGAAATTCTGAGCCAAAGTCTAATTTTTTGAAAAAAGTAAGAAAGCTTGCAACTGATAAAAAAATTATATTAATTTTTGACGAATGCACTTCAGGATTTAGACAAACATATGGTGGAATACACAAGTCTTATGGCGTTGAACCTGACATGGCAATTTTTGGTAAAACACTAGGAAACGGATATGCAATCAATGCAATTATAGGAAAAAAAGAAGTTATGGAAGCAGCCAAATCAACATTTATTAGTAGCACTTTTTGGACTGAAAGAATTGGTCCTACAGCTGCTCTGGAAACAATAAAAAGTATGGAAAAAATTAAGTCATGGAAAATTGTTTCAAATATAGGTAAGAAAATTAAAAAAAATTGGAGTATCATTGCAAAAGAAAATAAAGTTTCAATAAACATTCAAGGTATAGACTCATTAGCTAATTTTTCTTTTAACTCATCAAACCATTTACATTATAAGACTTTCATATCTCAAGAAATGCTAAAAAAAAAAATTCTAGCGTCTAATGCAATTTATGCATCAATAGCTCACACGCCGAAAATACTAGATAGATATTTTGATGCTCTTAATGAAATTTTCAAAAAAATAAAAAAAAGCGAAAACAAAAGTGAAAAAATTGAAAATTTATTAGAAACAAAATTGTGTATAAGTGGAATGAGAGAAAATAATTATAAAAAATAATAAGAAAAAATTTCAATGAAAAAAATACCTTACGGCATGCATTTTACTGATAAAAGTGATTTAAAGAGTATTGGAACTGCTTTATTTTCTAGCCATTTAACCAACGGAAAATTTGTAGAAAAGTTTACTCAAAAATTAAAACTATTTTTGAATTCAAAAAATGTTTTATTAACTTCTAGTGCAACAGCTGCTTTACATTTAGCCTTTAAAGCAATAAATATTAAAAAAAATCACATAATAATAATGCCTTCTATAAATTTTATTGCTGCTTATAATATGGCTTCACTTCTTGGCGCAAAGATTTATTTAACTGATGTTGATCCATATACCGGTCAAATGACACCAAAAAATGTTGAGGATTGTATTAAAAAAAATAAACTTAAGCATATTTACTGCATAGTAAATATGTTTTTGGGCGGAGGCCCGAACAATTTATTAGATTTTTATAAATTAAAAAAAAAATATAAATGTTTTCTCATTGAGGATGCGTGCCATGCTTTTGGTTCTTATATTAAAAATAAAAATAAAAAGATCATGGTAGGGTCTAATATTTATTCAGACATATCTATTTTTTCTTTTCATCCTGTAAAAGCTATAGCTACTGGAGAAGGTGGCTGCATAACCACAAATTCTAAAAATATATTTTATCAAGCTCAAAAATTTAAAAATCACGGAATGTTAAGATCTAATGATCATTGGAACTATGATGTTGTCTCTAATGGATATAATTATAGACTTAGTGATATCAATTCTGCTTTAGGAATTAGTCAATTAAAAAAAATAAAAATATTATTAAAAAAAAGAAATAATGTTGCTACATTTTATAAAAAAGAACTTGAGAGTATAAAGCCTTATTTAACCCTACCAAGTTACGATTATTCATTATTTAATTCCTACCATCTCTTTGTGGTAAGTATAGACTTTAAAAAATTAAAAAAAGATAAAAATGCTTTTTTTAAGTACATGTTAAAAAACAAAATTATTTGTCAACTACATTATAAGCCAATATATAAATTTAGTATTTTTAAAAATAAAATTTCTTTAAAAGATTTTAAAGATTCGGAGTATTACTTTAACAATGCCTTATCTTTACCCATTTACTATAATTTAAGATTAAAGGATCAAAAATTCATAATTAAAATGATTAAAAGCTTTATATCGAGCAATATTAAATAGACTTTTTAAAGAAATATAAATAATACTCTTAAAAAATTATTATGTATAAAAATAAATCAATATTAATTACTGGCGGCACAGGTAGTTTTGGGAAAAATTTTGTAAATTATTTATTAAAAAAAAATTTATTTAATAGGATTGTTATTTTTAGTAGAGATGAACTTAAACAATACGAAATGAAAAAATTTTTTAGTAACCATCCAAAATTACGTTTTTTCATTGGTGATGTAAGGGATATTGATAGATTGAAAATGGCACTAGACAAGATAGATTATGTGGTTCACGCTGCTGCATTAAAGCAAGTTGATACAGGTGAATATAATCCATTTGAATTTATTAAAACTAATATTATGGGTGCTCAAAACGTTATAGAAGCTAGTTTCTACTCAAAAGTTAAAAAAATAATTGCTCTATCTACTGACAAAGCATCCTCTCCAGTAAACCTTTACGGAGCCACAAAATTATGTTCAGATAAGTTATTTTGCTCTGCAAATTCAATGTTAGGAACTAGGGAGACCACTTTTTCCGTTATTAGGTATGGAAATGTTATGTTTAGTAGGGGGTCAGTAATACCATTATTTAAGAATATTAAAAATAATGAATATCCAGTCACAAACAATACAATGACAAGATTTACAATTACCATGAATGAAGCCATAGATTTAGTTATGTGGACTATGAATAATTCTATTGGTGGAGAAATTATTGTTCCAAAAATTCCAAGCTACAGAATAACAGATCTAATAAAGATTTTTTCAAAGAAACCAAAAATTAAAATTATAGGAATAAGGCAAGGAGAAAAAATTCACGAAGAAATGATTTCAAGTGAGGAGTCCAGAAATTGTATAGAGGTTGATAATAAGTATATTATAGCTCCAACTGAAATTAACGCCTATATCAAAAAAGTTAAAAAAGATTTCAAAGTTAAGAAATTTGATAAAAAAAACTTTAAATCTAATGAAAATATATTTTTGAAACCAGAAGAAATTTCAAAGATTATTAAGAAAGAATTAAATAATTTTATCTTTTAATAAATTAAATAAGATTAAATGATATTTTTTTTTAATTTGTAAAAAATATGAATAAATATTTTCGTAAGTTTTTAATAAATAACCATATAAAAGCTACATCAGAGAACACAAATAAAGCCTTTCTCTGTGTAGATAGAGGAAGGTTGGACACCGCTTTATTGTGTAGTTTTTTTTCAATATTAATAAATTATAAATTCAAATATAAACCTATTATTTTATCGGATTTAAAAAAAAAAGAGGTTTATGAATTATATAAAAGTTTTGGTTTTAATAAATTTTTAATAGGTTTTAGATATTTTCTATTTTTTGTAAAACCAATTATATTTATTAAATCACTATTTTTAACGACTAAATTAATTTTTACGATAAAGAAAAAAGGTTTATATTGGTTTGTAAATAATTTTAAACTATTAAACATTAGAATTGGAGATTTAGTACATGATCAGTACATAAGAAATGAAAAGTCATATTTAAGAACTAAAGTTGATATCAAATATATAAATATTATTTTTAAAGCTATTTTTAGAACACTAAATATTTCTAAAATTATAAAATTAAATGATATTAAATACATTATAGTTGGGACAGAAACCTATGCTCACAATGATGCTATAACTTTAAGGCTTGGTTTAGAAAGCAACATTCCAGTTATAGAGCCACAGCTGGCAAATCTAGGTTTTTTTAGATATCAAAAATATCACATAGTTCATGGAAGAGAAAATATCTTTTATAATAAAAGAGTAAAAATTGTTAAAAATTATGAAAAAAATATAGATAAAATTAATAGTTATTTAAAAAAAAGATTAGAAGGAAAAGGTAAGGATAAATATACATTAAACCATTTATTAATAAAAACTAACAGCAAGAAATCTGAGTATATAAAAAGAGATGAATTTATACAAAAATATGGGCATGAAGTAAGTAAAATTAAAAAAATTGTTTTATTTTCCTGTCATGCTTTTTCAGATGCTAATCACGTACTAGGAAATAATTTTTTATTCACAGACTATTATGACCATCTAAAGAAAACTTTAGAATTTATTAACAAAGAAAATAATCAAAATATCTTGTGGGCAGTAAGACCAAACCCTACATCTTTAAATGACGATGAGTATGCTGATATTTATAGTTTAATAAAAACATTTAATAATAAAAAAATAATTGTAACGCCTAAAAAAATTACATCAGTAAATTTATCTGAAATTTGTGATAATGTAATTACAGGAAGAGGCACGGTAGCTTTAGAGTTCGCGTGTAAAGGTAAATATGGTATTATTGCTGGTTCAGGCAATTATTCTAATCTAGGATTTACTTATGAATTTAAAAATAGAGACAAATACTTTCAATGTTTAAAAAATATAGTAAAAATTCATAAATTAACTAAAGAAAAAATAATATTAGCAAAAAAGACTTTATATTACTTGGAAAATAACGTTGACTCATTTTTCTTGGAATATTTCAATAAAAAGGAAAGAAACAAATTTTTAAAGAATTCAAAATTTTTGATAGATGAATCTCTCTTATCAAATGTACAACACGATAGTAAAAAATCTGTTTTTTGCAAAAAATTATTAGATAATCTCAAAAATTTTAGTCTTAACAACAACGATTATGTTAAATATTTTTTAAAAAAGATTTAACAAACACAACATAAATTATTAATAATAATTTATCTTATGAAAAAATTACAAAGTCAGAAAAATATCATATTTTACAATCCTTCCTTTGAAACAGGTGGTGTAGAAAAAAATATCAAATCATATATTGATCATGCTCAAAACTTAAAAAATTACAAAAAAATTTTATTAACACTAGATAATACAAATATTAATAAAAATTTATATTTTCAATATCCAGCTAAAAAGTTTAAATTTAAAAGTAGATTAATAAAATATTTTATTTGTTTTTATTATTTATTCAAAATATCGTTAAAAAAAGATAGTATTATCTTAAGTTTTCAAAATAATATTTTTGCTATTTTAATAGCAGTTATTACAAATACAAAAATTATTGTACGATTAAATACAGCTCCAGAAAAATACATTAATTCATATTTACAAAAGAAAATATTTTCTTTTTTTTATAAGCTTGCTAATTTAATCATTGTTAATGATGAAGATTTTAAAAAAAGTGTAAAAAAATATTTTAATATAAATTCTAAGATTATTCATAACTTTGTTAATTATGATGAAGTAAAAAAACAATCTAGAGAAAATGTTAAAAAAAATTTTTTTAAAAAAAAAACTTCAATTAAAATTATTACTGTAGGCAGATTAACAGAACAAAAAAATCATATAAGTCTTTTACAAGCTATAAATATCTTAAAAAAAAAAGACAACATAGAATTACTCATACTTGGTTCTGGAGACCAAGAGGATAACTTAAAAAATTATATTAAAACTAGACATTTAAAGAAATATGTAAAATTAATTAGATATAAGACCAATCCATTTAAATATATTAGACATTCAGATGTGTTAATTTTATCATCAAAATATGAAGGTTCACCGAATATTTTATTAGAAGCAGCTTGCTTAAAAAAAATAATAATTAGTTCAAATTGTAAAACAGGACCAAAACAAATATTATCAAACGGAAAAGGAGGTTACTTGTATCAAGTTAATAATTACACCCAACTTTCTAAAATAATAAATCAATTGAAATTAAATAGTAAATTGGTAAAAAAAAAAATATCAACTTCATACATAATGGCAAAAAAATATAATAAAAAAAACCAAGGTATTGAATTTAAAAAAATAATAAAGAAATTGATTGAACTAAAATGAAAAAAAAAAAATAATTTATTTTTTTCAATTATCACTCCTTTAAAAGATGATGATAAAAATTTAATTAAAACAATAAATAGCCTTAAAGCTCAGACTTATAGAAATTTTGAACATATTATAGTTATATCAAGTAACTTAAATAAAATTTCCAAAAGTATAAAAGTAAATAAATTAAAAAATACAAAGATTATTATTGGTAAAGATAAAGGAATATACGATGGGATTAATAAAGGGCTAAAAATTGCTAAAGGTAAAGTTATTGGGACTCTCAATGCTGGCGATACATATAGGAAAAATGGATTAAAAATAGTTAATAAGTACTTTAAAAATAATAAGTTAGATTTTGTGTTTGGAACTGTAAAAAAAGGTAAAATAAAATATGGTTACCTTCCAGATAAAATTTTGTGGTCTTTTAATTTTTATCCAGCACATTCATCGGGTTTTTTTATTAAAAAAAGGGCACAAGATAAAATAGGGAAGTACGATTTAGATTTTAAATGCTCTGCTGATTATGATTTATTTTATAAAATGATTATAAAATATAAGATGAGAGGCTTAGCTACAAAAAAACAAGAGGTAATCGGTAACTTCATGTTAGGTGGTTACTCACAACAAATTACTATGCTAGAACATATAATTGAAGAAGCACGCATAAGAATAAAAAATAAACAAAATATTATTTATGAATATATTTTGTCATTCTTGAGATTGATTAAAAACTCTCATCAACTTGGTTTAAGTAAATTTATTAAATAAATGGATACAAAAAAAATTTATTACTGGAGCCCATTTATATCAAAGGTTGCTACAGTAGATGCGGTTATTAATTCAGCTATTTCTTTAAAAAAATATAATAAAAAAATATATAATGTAAGCATAATAAATGTATTTGGTGAATTTACTGAATATAAAGAAAAACTAGAAAAAAATAATGTTAATTTAATTAATTTTGATGATTCAAAAATAATTAAAGCATTTCCTAAACCTGGTTATTTAAGAAGTAGAATTTTAACTATTTATATATTTTTTCGATATTTTTTTTCTTTAAAGAAACTACTAGATAAAAATCCACCACAATTTTTAATTATTCATTTAATCACTTCTTTACCTCTTTTTTTATTATTATTTTTTAAAATTAATACTAAAATGGTTTTTAGAATTTCAGGGTACCCACATTTAAATTTTATAAGAAAATTGCTTTGGAAGAAAGCATTTAAAAATATTTACAAGGTAACAGCACCAACAATCGAAACCAAAAAAAAAATGATTAGTGAAAAAATTGTTCAAGAGAATAAAATTATACTTTTAAGAGATCCTATTTTATCACCTAAAAAAATCAATATCTTACAAAGAAAAGAAAACAAGAAAATATTTGAAAATTATTATATTTCGGTAGGACGCTTAACTCATCAAAAAAACTACCAATTTTTAATAGATTGTTTTTATGAATTAATAAAAAAAGATAAAGAAATTAAACTTTTAATTCTAGGTGAAGGAGAATTACGGGTGCTGCTAGAAAAAAAGATTAAAAATTTAAATATGAGTAATAATATTTTTTTACTTGGATATGAAAATAATATTTATCAATATTTAAAAAAAGCTAAAGCTTTTATTTTATCATCTCTATGGGAAGACCCAGGCTTTGTATTAATTGAAGCTGCATTTTGTAATTTAAGCATAATTACAAGTAACTGTCCCAATGGACCGTCAGAGCTATTAAATGAAGGTAGAAATGGATTTATGTACCAATCAAATGACAAAAGAGACTTTTTAACAGAATTTAATAAATATATATTAAGTGATAAAAATGAATTATTTAACAAGAAATTAGCTGTCAAAAAATACTCCAAAAACTTCACGTATTTTAAGCATAGTGAAGAATTGAAAAAGATTTTATGAAAAAGTTATTAAACTTAGAAATTAAGAATATATTTCTTGTAGTATTTTTTTCTACAATCTTTTTTGTTGGAGTGACTTCATTTAAAGACTATGGAGTTTCTTCTGACGAACCTAACTCAAGACTAAAAGGACTCGTTACTGCAAATTATTTAGGTGAAAAATTTTTCCCCACATTAACTGACAATTATAAAAAAAATTTTTCCCTAGATACGAATAAAGATTATAAAATTGATAATTTGCATGGAGAAGCAAAAATAAAATATTACGGTGTTGTTTTTGAATTTCCCGCATTCCTAATAGAAAGAATTTTTAAAGTAAATGAAAAACACAAGCAATATCAACTTAAACATTTTTTAACATTTTTAGTATTTTTTGTAAGCTTAATTTCATTTTATAAATTATTAAATTTAAGGTTTCAAAATTGGATAGTAGGAATTTTGGGCGTGACTATTTTAGTCTTGTCCCCAAGAATTTTTGCAAATAGTTTTTACAATAATAAAGATTTAATTTTCTTGTCTTTTTTTATATTTAGCATTCATGCATCATTAATTTTTATTGATAAACCAAGTTTTAAAACATTAATCTTTTCATCATTATTTTGTGCGCTAGCTATTGATGTTAGAGTTGTAGGAATAATTACTCCATTTATTTTATTAACTACGCTCTCAATAAAACAGTTTGTATATAATGAAAAAATTCGCTCCTTTTTTATTTTGGTTGCACAATATTTATTTTTTTTATTTTTGTTTGTAATAATTTTTTGGCCTTATTTGTGGTCAAATCCAATTAATAATTTTATAGAAGCCTATACTATTATGTCAAAATATCCGCATATTACACATACCTTGTTTTTAGGTGAATATGTGCTGTCTTCAGAAATTCCAAAAATATATTTATTGACATGGATTGCCGTTACAACACCATTCGTTTATATTTTATTTTTTTTTATTGGTTTATTATTTTTTTTATTAAACTTTACTATAAAAAAAAAAGAAAGATTTAATCAAAATTTTTTCAAAGACTTTTTTTGTCTTACTATTTTATTTTCAGTATCTTTTATAATTATTTTTCTTGGTTCAACATTGTTCGCAGGCTGGAGGCATCTATATTTTTTATATGTTGTAATTATATATTTTTCAATTTTTGGAATTTATCAGACCTATTTACTTATAAACAAAAGTTATAAAAAATACTTTGTGTGTTTTATTATAATCACATTTATTTTTATATCTAATTGGATGATAGTTAATCATCCACATCAATATGTATATTTTAATTTCTTAGCAGGAAAAAAATTTGATAAAAAATTTGATATGGATTATTGGGGTTTGAGCTATAAAGAAAATTTAGAATTTCTCATAAAAAATGAAAAAAAAGAATTATTTAAGATATTTAATTTAAGTCAGAATAAAATGTACATACACTCAATAATATTGCCCAGAGAAGATTTAAAAAAACTTAAATTTGTTGAAAATCCTTTGGATGCAGATTATTTAATAACTAATTATTTTTATGAAAAAAAGCCAAAATATTATTTTCCAGAAAATAATTTTAGAGTAATCAATGATATTATAATTGATGGTGTATCAATTAATACACTCTATAAAAAAATAAAATAAAATGAATAGATTAATTAAGCTGTTCAATAAAAAAACATTAGTTACTTTATGTTATCTATTTTTAATTTTTATTTTCTATAAACTTTTTTTTGATTTTCAATTTAATAAAGATGAGATATTTAACTATTTATCTAATAATAAAGAAAAATTAGATATTCATATAAAAGATAATTTTTTATACGTATCTTTAGGTTTTGTACTTTTTGGTATTATGTGGACAGTATTTTTGGGTTTTGCTTTGCCTACGATGATGTTGGCGGCTTATATCTTTGATCCTGTACATGGAACATTGTTATTAGTTACATCAAAAACTATTGGTGTAGCTATAATTTTTATTTTTTATAAGAAAATGTTTAAAGACAGCTTTTTAAAGGAAAAAATATTCAAAAAAGTTAATGAAAAAAGAATAACCAAACTCTTAAAAAAAAATGAACTCTACTATCTAATTTTATTAAGGCTTTTTCCAGGAATACCAGTTCAGGTTAAAGATATTTTTCCGTTATTTATTGGCGTTAAATTTAGAAATTATATAATTAGTAAATTTTTGGGTTCATTACTTCCTACTTTATTGATAATTAATTTTTTTCATTTATTTTATAAAAATCTAGAAAATAAGATATCAACAGGCTTTGATTTTTCAGTTACCAATGAATTGTTATTTGCTTTTTTAATATTTGGTTTATTTATTATTTTGAGTAATTTTATAAAAAAAAAATTACAATTATAAATTTAAATTTTATTTAGTAGAAATTTCTGCAATTATGACTCATGTTATTTTTTCCTTTGAGGCTCTTATTTTATTATTTCTCACAAAGGTAAATAATTTCTCCTTTTGTAAGGGCATAGCGCTCTACTAAATCAGGCCTAATTTCTTCAGTAAAATTACTCTCGGTAACCTTAAAGCCTGCTGCTGCCAATATCTTGCTGTAGTCTAAACCAAACTCTCTTAAGTGGTCCTTTTGCCCGTAAAGTCTCTCTCTTTCTTTTGGATCGATAATACTTTTGTCTTCTTTGGTATCTAGGCTTTTTGTATTGATTGGTACTTGAAAGACTCCCCAGCCACCAACTTTCATTACTCTATAAAATTCTGCTAACACCAAATGAAAGTCATCAACATGCTCTAATACATGATTGGCAATTATTACATCAAAATAATTTTTTTCAAAAGGAATGTTGTGAATATCTATTTTGTGATCTGCCCATGAAGAATTTAAGTCAGCAGTTGTGTACTCTAAATTTCTCATTTTTTTAAATACATTAATAAAACAGAGCTCGGGAGCAATATGTAGTAATTTTAGTTTGGTGTTAAAAAAATTTGTTTTTTCTTTCATAAAAAGCCAGATCAACCGGTGTCTTTCTAAACTCAAACTTTCAGGTGAAAGAGCGTTTTCACGAACTTTTAATCTTCCATAAGGCAGAAGTTTTCTATAAGTTTTTCCATTAATTGGATCTTCAAATTTATTTCCCCTAAGAAATAGAGAAAGAATTTTTAAAAAAAAAGGGCCCACAATGTGCAACCAATGTCTAGGGATAATTTTGAGTATTAACGAAAGAATTGATTTCATTGCATTTCTAAAATTTTTTTATAATTGATTTATAGTTATTTGCAATAGTTTCATAAGAAAAATGTTTTTTAATGTTTTTGTGTAATATGTCCTGATTATTATTTAAACAGTTTTTGTTAAACCATTTTAATAAAAAATTAAAATTTGAGTTCTTCTCATTTTCTAAGATATATCCCATTTCATCAGAAAGAATCAAATCATTTGTACCAGTATTTTTATTTACTAATACTGGCAAGCCACATGCTAGAGCCTCCAAAGCTACCTGACCAAAAGATTCTAATCTACTTGGATTTAACAGAAGATTAGATGCTGAATAAATTTTTCTTAGTTCAGAGGGACTATCTATTGCACCCAAAATATTAACATTTTTTTTATCTATATATTTTTTTTCAATTTTCCCAAAAATATTTAAAATACAATTGTCACCATTTGCTTTGTTAAATTTATCAAATAAACTTAAAGCGATATCTAAACCTTTTATATTTCTTCTTGAATAATCTGAAAAACCAAAAAGAAAATAAATTTTATGATTAGACCAACCCAAATCGTTTCTAGATAATGTTCGATCAATAGGCTTCCAGGTATCCGTATCAATTGGTAATGGTATTTTGTATATATCCAGGTTTTTAAGGAGATAACTTTTTTTTGCATTTTGGTACTGCCAATTGGAAGTAGAGATAATTTTCATATTTTTGTTTAAATATTTTTTTTTTTATTCCAAACCCATCTATTAATATCAAAACCACTTTCATCATTACTTCTATTATCCTTATTATAACCATGAACAAATCTTTCGTCGTTAGTATAATGTTCTGCTCCTGCGTAAAGCCACATGTCATGAAGAGTCCAGATAATTGGTCTATTTATTTTAGAAATTTGTTTCAAACTTATAAACTCATTTCCTATCCAATGGATGTTTATAATATCAGGGTTGTATAGTTCTATCTGGGACAATATATTGGAATTAAAGAAACTAATGGTATGAGTATTTTTATTTTTAGTTTTGAATAAGAATTTTAAATTTCTAGAGATTTTTTTTTTTTGATTCCAAATAAATTTATCAAAAGAATTTTGATTACAAAAAACATCATCAGAGTTATGAATTTTTTCAGCTACTAATATCTTAGATTCATAATTATTACGCTTTAAAGTGTCATGAATTCTCTTAACTGCGATTGCCGCTCCACCATCATCAGAAAAATTTAAATGTAAAATTTTTTTATTCATTTATAAATCGTTAAATATAAATTATATCTAATTTTAAATAAAAATGAATTAAACTATTTAAAATAATGAAAAAAAAAATCAAACTTGGTTTATTAATAGACCCAAATAGGCGATTGCAAGAATGGGAGTATAAGTTATTTCGCTCGATAATTAATAGTAAATATTGTGAAATCAAAGCAATATTTTATGAACCGACTAAAATAAAAAAAAAAGAATATTATAAAAGAAATATACTTAATTCATTTCTTCATTTAGTTATTAAATTAGTAGAAAAAAAATTTGAAAATACAAATAATAAAAAAATAAATTTATTTAAATCTATAGTTAAAATAAAAATTTATGCCAAGAGAAAAGGATATGATGATTATTTTAATAGTAAGGATATTCAAAAAATCAAAAAACTTAATTTAGATTTAATCTTGAGGAGAGATTTTAGAATTTTAAAAGGAAACATCCTAAAGTCAGCAAGACATGGAATATGGTCGCTACATCACGGTGATAATGATTTCATAAGAGGGATCCCACCAGGGTTTTGGGAAACATTTTTAAATAGACCAACTACTGGAGTAACCTTACAAAAAATTAATTCAGTATTGGACGGAGGTTTAATAATTGAAAAAGGATTTTATGGAACTAAGTATTTTTGGAAACATAATGAAAATTTTATTAAAGAAAAATCAATTCAAATTGTTCTTAAAAGTTTAAAAAAGCTATATGACAACAATTATATAAAATTCAAAAAATCAAAGAAAAGCTTAAATACAAAGTATTATAAGAATCCAAATTGTTATCATTTAGTTTCATATATTATAAAAAAATATCCTTATTTTTTTATAAAAAAGATAATAAGAATTTTTTTTCCATTAAATCTATTTATAAACAAATGGAAAATATGTGAAATTAAAAACTTAGATTTGAAGAATTTTAATAACAGCAAAAAAATTAAAGCTTTTAGTTCACCATTCTATGAATATTGGGCAGACCCTTTTTATTTTAAATATAAAAAAAAAAATTTCTTATTTTTTGAAAACTATAATATTTTTAAACGTAGGGGTAAAATTAGTTGTGCTGAAGTAAGAAATGGAAATTTACACAATATTAAAAATATTATTGTTAAAAATTACCATCTTTCATACCCAAGTATATTTATGTTAGAAAAAAAAATATTTATGATCCCAGAGACTGCTGAAAAAAAAAGAGCTGAATTATGGGTATGTAAAAAATTTCCTACAGAATGGAAGTTACATAAAATATTTTTTCAAAATGAAAGCTGGGTTGATTTAAATTTTTTCATAGATCGAAAAGGCAATAAGTGGCTTTTTGGAAATAAATCAACTGATAAATACCATGATCATAACTCTGAATTGTATATTTATAAAGTTCTTGATAATAATTTTAATCAATTAATCCCACATGAAAAAAATCCAGTAATAATAGATTCAAGAATAGCAAGGAATGCTGGGAAAATCTTTTATAATGATAAAGGTGAATTAATAAGACCTTCCCAAGTAAACGTTTATGAAAATTATGGACTTGGGTTGAATTTAAATAAAATAACAAAATTAACTCTAAAAGATTATCAAGAAATTACCGTTAAAAAAGTTACAACTAGCAATAATCTAAGATTATCAGGTATACATCATTTTTCTTTAGGAGATGATAATATCTACATAGACAAACTATTTAAGTTTTAAAAATGAAAAAAAATATTTTTTTCCTACTTCCAGTTTTTACTTATGGTGCTGGGCAATCCATCAAAAGAATAATTTTAGAACTAGATAATCAAAAATATAATAAAAATATTATTTGTTTGGGTAAATGTCAGTTTAAAAAAGAATTGAAAAAAAAAAATATCAAGGTATTTGAATTAAATCACAAAAAATTAATATTTGCGATGAAGGATATTAAAAATATTTTAAAAAGAACTGAAAATAGTCAAAAGATTCTTATTTCAAATATTCACTATACCAATGTTTTGAGTTTAGTATTTTTATCAAAAATTAAAGGGTTAAAAATAATCGTCTCTGAAAGAACAGCAATAAAAGAATTGGATATTTACTTTGGTACTTTTGATTTTATAAAAAAAAAAATTATAAAATTATTAATTATTATTTTCTATAGAAAAGCTAATGCTATTGTTACAAATTCAACTAAATCATCAAATGATTTAAGTAAAATTATAGGGTTGAAAGTTAACACTATATTTTCTCCATCATATATTCC
>MDTF01015441.1_pt1 | contig 22799 bp, 22 predicted proteins | sample 811191 | NCBI WGS metagenome assembly MDTF01 (sample SAMN05326649, study PRJNA326480) | marine metagenome | isolation source: seawater | place: Southern Ocean | collected 2011
ATTATTAGGAAAAAAAGTTGATATGCACAAATATGCTATTCAAATCACTGTTGCAGATACTCGAGATGGGGCTTGTAGCAGCTCAACTTTAAAAGAAGCAAGCTCATGGGGTAAAGTTGACATAACAAAGGAGCAAATGGTGTTTGCTGAAGCTACAAGTGTATTACCTTTAATTGCAAGTGATGCATACCATCGTAAACATTGGAAAAATAGAGATAGAAAAAATTTTTCAAAAATATTTAAATAAAAAATATTTAAAAATGAAATATCTTTCAAACAAAAATGGTTTTCTTGGAATTGATAACAAGGTCAGCTTTAAAGAAAGAGTTGTTGTTGTTCCTTTTGGTCTTGAAAAAACCGTCAGCTATGGTGGAGGTACACGTAATGGTCCCAAAGAAATCATTAAAGCCTCTCATCAAGTTGAGCTGTATGATGAGGAATTACATTGTGAACCGTACAAAAAAATTGGAATTAAAACATTAAAACCATTCAAGATTGATAAAGACATTAAAAAAGCTTTAAAAAAAATGTCAGATATAAATGAGGAAATTTTAAATAAAAAGCTTTTTCCTATTACTTTTGGTGGTGAACATTCCATTACTCCTGGATGTATTTCTCCATTTATAAAGAAATATAAAAAAATTTGCTTATTGCACTTTGATGCACATGCAGATCTAAGAGAAAGTTATAATGGAGAAAAATTTTCTCATGCTTCTGCAATCAAAAGATGCCTAGATCATAAAAATGTATCAGTTATTTCCTTTGGTGTTAGAAATATTTCTGAAAGTGAAATGCCATTTTTAAAAAAAAATAAAGCAAGAATTAATATTTTTTGGGCTAAAGATAAATTAAAGTGGAATTTAAACAAATTTAAAAAAATGATAAAAAATAAAACTGTTTATTTAACCTTTGATGTTGATGGATTAGATTCAAGTATTATGCCGGCAACAGGAACTCCAGAACCAGGCGGATTACTATGGGATGAAACTTTAAATATTATTAAAATTGCTGCAAAACATTCAAATATTGTTGGTGCTGATATTAATGAACTGTCACCAATTAAAGGTTTTAACTCTTATAATTTCCTAGTTGCTAAACTTGCTTATAAAATACTTTCTTACACTTTCGAGTTTAAGCACTAGTTAAATCTTTTGGACTCCAACTTATAACTACTAATGCTCCTCCTAATTGACTATTTCTTCTAAATAGTAATTTCGCATTTTGTCTTTCTAACAATGTCTTTCCTAAAAATGTTCCTAATCCTAGACCTGAGTTAGCGCTTACTTTTTTTGATTTTGATTTAATATAGGGCTCACCAATTTTATTTATGATATCTTCAGGAATTCCAGGACCATCTTCGTTTATTTTAATTTCAATTATCTTTTCATTACTTTTTAAATTAATTTTAACTTTACTTTTAGAAAATTTTACAGCATTTCCAATAAAATTTCTAAGTCCATAAATTATTTCAGGTGACCTTTGAATGTTAATTTTATTTTGGTCATCCTCAACATATAATTCTATTTTTTTTGATGAGGTTTCTTTAAATGAATTGATAATCTCTTCTAGTAAGTCTTCTAATTTTATTGAGCTTAAAAAAATGTCTTCTTCAATTTGTTTTTTTGAAATTTGTTTAAGTATTTCGCTACATCTTTTAGATTGGCTAACAAGTAAATCTATATCTTTTGAAAATTCTTTATTATCTCCTATTTCTTTTTTTAATTCTTTCGCAACGACGCTTATTGTTGCTAATGGTGTTCCAAGTGAATGTGCTGCTGCTGCTGCTTGCCCTCCAAGAGACTCTAACTCATACTCTTTTGATATCACTTCTTGCAGCTTGTTTAGAGCTTCTGATCTTTTTTTAGTTTCACCGGCAAATCGAATCCCAAAATAACTTAAAAATATTAGTCCAATTAAAATTGATGTTAGTATGCCCAGACTATAAAAATTAGGAACATTAAACATATCTGCATTCATACCTGGTAAAGGTAAATAGAATTTGGAAAGAAAAAATAGCAAAAAAGAAGTTATTACACCTAATATTATAGTTGTGCCCATACTTAGGAAAGTGGATGAAAAAATTGTTGGTATAATTAATAGAATAGCAAATGGATTAAGAATTCCACCTGTTAGATATAAAAGAATACTTAACTGCATTAGATCATACAAAAGAAATGGAGAAGCGTAAGTATCTTTAAGTTGATTAACTCTTATTCTAAATTGGAGAAATAAGTTTGTAAGCAACCCTACAAAAATTACTAAATAACTCTCGGTAATTGGAAACGAAAGTTCCAAGTAAAAAAAGACAATATTTACCGCAATAAATTGTCCAAAAATCGCAATATATCTTAATGTTGTAAGGGTATTTTTGTCTAGGTTGAGATTCTCTTTTGTTCTAAAGAGGGTGGAAAAATTCATCTTTAATCTAGATATCTAAATTAGCGACATCTAAGGCATTATTAGTGATAAAGTCTTTTCTTGGAGCAACTTCATCGCCCATTAATATTTTAATTATTTTTTGATCTTCTTTAGATTTTTCTTTAGTGCCTTTTGTATATTGCACTCTTAACATAGTTCGATTTTCTGGATTTAAAGTAGTTTGCCAAAGCTCCTCGGGGTTCATCTCACCTAATCCTTTAAAACGTTGTATTGACAATTTTTCTTTTTGCTCTTGTATATATTTTTTATATTCAACAGATCCCTTTTTAATTTTTTTATCTACTTTGTCAGATTTAAAAATGTAATCTTCTAATGCTTTTTCATCTTTAATATAGACGCTCTTATTCGACTTAGTGATTTTGAACAAAGGTGGTTGAGCTAAATAAATATGTCCGTTTTCTATTAACTGGTTAAAAGGATAATTATTAAAGAAGGTTAACAACAAAGTTCTAATATGCGATCCATCAACATCGGCATCTGTCATAATAACTATTTTATCGTATCTTAAATTTTCGATATTAAAGTCCTTTGATCCTGTGCCTAATGCATTTATTAGTGTTACAATTTCATTTGAAGACATCATTTTAGCTAAGGCTTTCGTTGCTTGGTCTTCACCATTAGCTTTTCCATTTACAAATGTATTCAGAATTTTTCCTCTTAAAGGTAAAACGGCTTGGTACTCTCTTACTCTTCCTTGTTTTGCGGAACCTCCTGCTGAGTCTCCCTCTACTATATATAATTCTGTGCCTTCTCTTTTTTGTATCTGGCAATCTGCAAGTTTACCGGGCAACCCTGATAATTCAAAGGTTCCTTTACGTCTTACGCTATCTCTAGCTTTTCTAGCCACATCTCTAGCCATAGCGGCTTGGGTAATCTTTTCTAAAACTGTTTTAGTTACTGAAGGATTTTGATCAAACCAAGTTGATACTTTTTCACTAATAATGTGTTCTACAATATTTCGTATTTCAGAAGAAACAAGTTTATCTTTAGTCTGAGATGAAAATTTTGGATCTGGCATCTTAATTGACAGCACAGCTGTAAGACCTTCTTTGATGTCTTCTCCAGACAAAGTAACTTTGTTTTTCTTATTATTTCTATCAGAGATATATTTATTTATTACCCTTGTTAAAGCACTTCTAAATCCTAATAAATGTGTGCCTCCATCTTTTTGAGGAATATTATTAGTGAATGGCAAAACCTCTTCTGCATAACCAGCATTCCACTCAAACGAACACTCGACTGCAACATTATTTTTAGAAGACGTTACATAAATAGGTTTCTTAAATACCTCTTTTTCATTCTTGTTTACTAAAATTGGCTTTTTATTATTAATGTGTTTAACAAATTCAATGATTCCACCCTCATATTTATGAATAAATTCTTTGGATTGTTTTGATGTATTGTCGACTAATTTAATTAAAATTCCTTTGTTTAAAAATGCTAATTCTCTTATTCTTTTTTCCAAGATAGAGGCGCTAAATTTTGTAGAAGAAAAAATTTCTTTTGATGGCAAAAAATTAATTCTGGTGCCATTTTTTTTAGTTTTTTGAATTTTTTTTAGTGGTTTTATAGAATTTCCATCTTTAAACTTGATTTCATATTCATTTCCATCTCTATAAATGTTTAGTTCAAGCTTTTCGGATAAAGCATTTACAACTGAAACGCCTACTCCATGTAGTCCTCCTGAAACTTTATAAGAGTCATGATCAAATTTACCACCGGCGTGTAATTGAGTCATTATTACTTCAGCGGCAGACATTTTTTCGCCTTTATGCATATCTACAGGAATACCTCTGCCGTCATCTTCGACTGTGACGGTGTTGTCTGAATTAATTGAGATGCTAATGTTTTTGCAATATCCAGCTAATGCTTCATCAATAGAATTATCTATAACTTCAAAAACCATATGATGTAAACCTGACCCATCATCTGTATCACCAATGTACATTCCTGGTCTTTTTCTTACAGCATCCAAACCTTTTAGAACTTTTATCGAGTCAGCACCATAAGATGGTTTATTATTTAAATCCGAATTTTTAGACATTATTTTTTTTAGAATTTGATTATCATATCATTTATTAAAGACAATATAAAACTATCTCAAGGCCAGTGGTCCTAGAACTATTAAGTATCAACAATTCTAGAGCTAAAATTAAAAAAAATTCTAAAATCTAAAAAATCTAGATTTTCATTGGCATTATGACGTAATAACTATTTTTATCTGTTGCATCTTCTATAAGCACCGGTGAAACAGAGTCTTTTAAATTCATTTTTAAGTTTTTATCTTCTACTTCAGATGCGATATCAATTAGATATTTTGAATTAAAACTAATATTAAGGTTTTCTGAATTAAAATCAGCTTTGATTTTTTCGTTACCCTCTCCAGAATTAGCACTATTTACAGATAATTGAATATTATCTTTATTTATCAATAATTTAACTCCTTCTTTTTTGTCTAATGAAACACTGGCAACTCTTTCGATTGAATTAATAAAATCTTTTGAAGCCACAACTAAGGTTTTTTCGTTGTTAGTTGGAACTACTTTTTTATAATCTGGAAATTTACCGTCGATAACTTTAGAAATTAATTTCATTTTACCTAAAGTAAATTTTATTTTATTCTCACTTGTTTGCATTGTCAGTTGATCTGAAGTTTCCGTTAACAAAGAACATAATTGAAAAACTGTTTTTCTTGGTAAAATTAATGATGTAAAATCAGCAGTATTCTCTATCTCCAAACTACTCGAAGACAGTCTGTGGCTATCAGTTGCTACCCCAGTTAAAAAATTTCTTCCATGAGCTTCTGTCAAATGTAAAAATATTCCATTTAAGTAATGCCTCGTGTCATCATTTGAAATTGAAATTCTAGTTTTATTAAGAAGTTTTAAAAATCTGTTGTTGTTTAGAGAGATTTCTTGTCCTTCAAACTCATCTGCAAAAGTTGGAAAATTATCCGTTGGTAAGCATAAGAGATTAAAATCTGAATTTTCACTTTTAAGACTTAGCTTATTTTCTGATTTTAATTCAAAATTTAATTCTGAATTAGACGAGATTTTTCTTAAAATATCATAAAGTATTGCTGCTGATGTTGTTGTGCTACCTTCATTAATTATTTTGAGATCAGTAATTTCATCGTAACATATTATGTCTAGATCAGTAGCGACAATGGATAGTTTGTTATCTTTAAGTTGAAGTAGTACGTTCGATAATATTGGTAACGTATTTTTTTTTTCAACAATACCTTGTACAAAATTTAAAGATTTTAATAAAATATCTCTTTTAACTACAAATTGCATTTCATTATTGTTCTAATAATAGGCTTTTGATCTGATTTATATTTTTTTTCATTTCATCGTCTTGTTCAGATAACCTAGTAATAGTTTTAACAGCATGTATTACGGTTGTATGATCACGATTAGCAAATCTTCTGCCGATTTCCGGCAGAGATCTTGTTGTCATTTTTTTAGCTAGATACATTGCTATCTGCCGTGGTCTTGCTAAAGGCCTAGATCTTCTTTGAGAAAGCATCTCACTTAGAGCTATACTAAAATAGTTTGAAACAACATTTTGTATCTTGTCTACTGTAATAACTCTAATTTGATTGAACACATCCTTTAATATATTTTTACAATCACTAATATTTAAAATTTTATTATGGACTCTGCTGAAGGCAATAACTCGATTTAATATTCCAATAAGTTCTCTAATGTTAGTTTTACTTTCACTTGCAATATAATTTATTACCTCATCACTTAAATTAATATTTTCTTTAAACTGACTTTGAATTTCTTCAATTTTTTTCTTAATAATTTTAATTTTTAGCTCTAAATCTGGGACGTCAATATCTACTACAAGCCCGCCTGCTAGTCTTGATTTAATTCTATCTTGTACTCTGTCCAGTTTCATTGGGGCTCTATCAGAAGAAATAATAATTTGAGAACCTTTATCCATAAGACTGTTAAAGGTATGAAAAAACTCCTCCTGAAGGCTCTCTTTGCCGCTTACGAACTGAATATCATCAATTATAAAAACCGATGATTTTCTGAAAAAATCTTTAAAATTTACCATATCGTTTTTCTTAATTGATTTTATAAAATGGTACATAAATCGCTCAGCTGAAATAAACATAACATTATTGTCATTTTGAAGCTCCAACCCGATAGCATTTAGGAGGTGAGTTTTTCCTAATCCAACGCCGCCACAAATATATAGAGGATTATATCGAGATATATGCTCACAAACTTTCTTGGAGTAAGACAATGCTATGTCATTGCTTTTTCCTTGAATAAAGCTGTTAAAATTAAGGTTAGGATTTAATCTATTGTAATTTAGAATTGAGTCTTTTATTTCAGTAACTTTATTTAATTCGTCTATTTTAATAAATTCTTGGTTCTGCTTATTTTCTTCAATAATTTTAAATTCAATACGGTTTAAGCTTAGCTTAAAACCTTTAACTTGTTCTAAAATCTTATCTAGGTATCTTGATACTATCCAGTCTCTAAAAAACCTTGTAGGTACACCAAGAACTAAATAATCGTTATATTCTTTGATTAGAGAGATTTTTTGCAGCCAGCTATTATAAACTTCAGCTCCAAACGTTTTTTTAAATGAGCTTTGTATCTCATCCCAGCTTAACGTTTTTTCTTCCTCAGAAGTATAAGCGTTTTGTTTTTTTGTAATATTTTCCATGTAGATAGTTGTTAAGAAATTTCTATAAACTCTCTTTTAAAAAAATTAGCAAGATTTTTTTTTAATAAATAAAAAATAAAATGCATTAGGTTGTACGACTATCGTTCAGATAGAAATTAAAAAATATTTTCTACAACTTTAAAACGTAGATTAGTTTTAATTAATATTCTGATAATTAATGTAACTACATGTTGATGTAATAATTAATTTTAATCAACTTGAAATTGATTTAGTGAATTAAAATTTTTTTGATAATCTTGAAATTTTTCTAGCAGCGGTACTTTTGCTTATTACACCAGATTTAGCAACCTGCATTAGAATTGATTGGAATTTTGAAAAATACTTTTTTGCTTTATCTTTTTCTTTAGATTCAAGCAACAATTCCATTTCTTTAATAGCGCTTTTGTATTTGCTTTTTCTAATTCTATTGATTTGAGTTTGCTTTTTAACTCTTCTTACTCTTCTGATAGCTGATTTAGTGTTAGGCATTTTCAAATTGTATATATGGCCTTATAATTAGGGTCAACTTTATTATTTTTGACATTTTGAGCAAAAAAAAGTTGATCGATTGCTAATATTAATTTTAATAATTTTACTGTCACAATTTGCATTAGAACACCTATCGTCTTTTTTACCATAAACGTGAAAATACTGTTGAAATGAACCTTTTTTTCCATTGCTACTAGAAAAATCCTTAATTGAAGACCCTCCAGATTTGATTGAGTGTTTTAGAATTTTTTTAGTGGAGTATATGATTTTCTTTATTTCATAATCTTTAAGTTTTTCAACTTTTCTGGTTGGCTTTATTTTGCTTAAAAAAAGAATTTCGTTAACATAAATGTTACCTAAACCAGATACAAACTGTTGATCCATTAAAATATCTTTTACCGCTCTTTTTCTTCCTTTCAAATATTGTTCAAAATAAGAATAGTTGAAGTTCTTCTTTAAAGGTTCTGGGCCTAGATTGTTAAGATGTAAATTATTATTTAAGTTTTTTTTATTAAAAATTTTTATAAAACCAAATTTTCGTACATCGTTATAAATTAATTTTTGATTTTTTTCTAAAAAAAAAATTACGCGATCATGTTTATTATCTTTATTTTTATTAATATTGTAATAAAAACTAGTTTTATGTTTAACATTTTTTGAATTAACAAAAAAGAATTTACCAGTCATTCCTAAATGCACCAACATGATTGTGTTTTTACTAAAAAAAAATAACAAGAATTTTGCCCGTCTTTCAATTTTTGTTAGTTTTAAACCTACAATTTTTCTTATTTCATTTTTATTAATACGATATCTTAATCGCCCATCGTTAATTCTTACCTCTTTTATAATTAAATTTTGAACTTTGTTAGCTAAAGACCTTTTAACAACTTCAACTTCAGGTAATTCTGGCATATAATTCCATTATGAAAGACACTATTCTAGATAAAACAAAATTAGTCAATTCTGTATTTTCTAAAGTTTACAAAAAATATGATTTAATGAATGACATAATGTCATTTGGTATTCATAGAGTTTGGAAGGAAAAATTTATAGATTGGATGAATCCATATGCTGACTCTAAATTGATAGATGTTGCATCAGGAACCGGTGATATTGCAAAATTATTTTCAAAAATAAATAATAACACTTCGGAGATTACTTGTGTTGAGCCTAATAATGATATGTTACAAATGGGTAAATCAAATCTAAAAGAGTTAAATAATGTTAAATGGATAAAAGGTAAAGCAGAAAAATTATTAGTAAAAGATAATTTGTACGATTATTACTCTATTAGTTACGGGATAAGAAATGTTTCAGACATCAATAAAACCCTACAAGAGGCACATAGAGTTTTAAAACCTGGAGGTCGTTTTATGTGTTTAGAATTTTCCAAAATTGATAACGAAATACTTGATTTTTTTTATAAGCAATATTCAAAGGCGATTCCGACTATTGGCAAATATGTTGTGGGTACTTCTCAGCCTTATGAATACTTAATCAAAAGCATTGATCAATTTTATTCTCAGAAAAAACTTTTGGAATTAATGCTTAAGAATGGTTTTTCTAATGTGGAATATCGAAATCTTTCTAACGGCGTTTCTGCTATTCATTCAGGGTGGAAGATTTAAATGTACAAAAGAGTTTTTAGATTATTTCAAATAGCTAGAAAATTATCAACTTCTGGTGCAATTGAAACTATAAATCGTATACATCAAATACCTTTACCAATTAATTTGTTTTTTAACTTTATGTCAATTGGGTCTGAAGCAAATCGTTTTGATAATCAAAAAAAACCTGGAGAAAAACTTTGTATAGCCCTTCAAGCTATGGGGACAACATTTATAAAACTAGGACAATTTTTAGCTACAAGGCCAGATATTATTGGTGAAGAAATGGCTACAGATTTAGAAAAACTTCAAGACAAAGTTCCAGCTTTTGATCTCTACGAAGCAAAAAAAATAATAAAAAAAGAAATTGGAGAAAATCAGTTCAATAATATTACAGAAATAAGTGAACCTATTGCCGCTGCATCCATTGCGCAAGTTCACATTGCAAGAATTAAGAATGAAAATCAGGATAAACAAGTTGCTATTAAAATATTGAGGCCTGATATCGAAAAATTATTTAATGAAGAATTAGATGCTTTAATGCTTTTTGCTTATATAATTGAGAATACTTTTTCAAAAGCTAAGAGATTAAAATTAGTTGAAGTGGTTCATCTTCTTAGGGAAATTACAACTATTGAAATGGATCTACGATTTGAGGCTGCGGCAGCAAACGAACTTCATGAAAATACTAAGAATGATTTAGGTTTTAATGTTCCTAAGATTTATTGGAATTATACCACAAAAAAAATATTAACTTTAGATAAGGTTGAGGGTATTTCAATCAGGGAACATGATACACTTAAAGAATTAGGTGTTGATCTTAAAAAATTAGCAGAGAATTTGATTCAGTATTTTTTAAAACAAGCCGTAAGAGATGGTTTTTTTCATGGGGATATGCATCAAGGTAATTTATTTGTAGATTCAAAAGGAAATATTGTGCCTGTTGATTTTGGAATTATGGGAAGATTAGACAAAAATAATCGAAAGTTTTTAGCAGAAATTTTATATGGATTTATTAAAAGAGATTACATAAAAGTTGCTGAAGTTCATTTTAAAGCGGGCCTAGTTCCACGAGATGCCTCCAAGGAAGAATTTGCCCAAGCTTTAAGGTCTGTAGGAGAGCCAATATTCGGACAGTCAATAAAAGATATTTCTGGTGGAAATCTCTTGGCTCAATTATTTGAAATTACAGAGAAATTCAATATGGCTACACAACCTTCGTTATTATTATTACAAAAAAATATGGTAGTTGTAGAAGGTGTAGCCAGAAAATTATATCCCGAAACTAATATTTGGGAAGTTTCTAAACCTGTATTAGAGGATTGGCTAAAAAGTATTAAGAGTCCCAAGACAACCATAGATACTGCCATAAATACTTCTGCCGAAATAATTAAACGAATACCAGATTTTCCAGATTTAATGGATAGAGCTGACTACGCTTTAAGATTAATGGCTGAAGGAAAATTGAATTTAGGGATGAACAATAATAAAGGTTTAGAAATAGAACAAATGAAGCTTAAAAACTTTAGAAATAATATCATTATTAGCTTTTTTGGTATTGTAATTATCTTTCTATTGGTATTTTAATTATAAAATAATGACACTCAAAAATAAAAAAATATTGATAATAATTGGAGGCGGTATAGCTGCATATAAATCTTTAGATCTTATAAGATTAATAAAAAAAAGGGGTGTCAATGTAAAAACTATTCTCACTAAAAGTGGTAAAGAATTTGTGACGCCTTTGTCATTATCAACTCTTACAAAAAGTAAAACCTATGAAGATATCTTCGATAAAAACTCTGAAGCTGAAATTGACCATATTGCTTTGTCTAGATGGGCTGATCTAATAATTGTATTACCTACAACTGCAAACTTTATGAGTAAATTATCTTTAGGTAGGGCAGAGGACCTGGGTACAACAGTTTTATTGGCATCAAATAAAGATATTTTATTAGTTCCAGCTATGAATGTTCGCATGTGGTTACACAAAGCCACACAATCTAATCTTAAAATTTTACAAGATTTTGGTTATATATTTTTAGGTCCTGAAAAAGGAGAGATGGCTTGTGGAGAATATGGTGAAGGAAAAATGTCTAGTCCAAGACAAATTTATACTTACATAAATAATTACTTTAATAAAAAAAATTTAGTTAAAAAGAAAAATTGGAAAGCTATAGTTACTACAGGTCCTACTAGAGAATATTTAGATCCTGTTAGATATATTTCTAATGAGTCTAGTGGTAAACAGGGTTATGAAATTGCTGTAGCACTTAATAAACTGGGAATAAAAACCACTCTTATAGCTGGTCCATCAAATTTAATCCCTCAAAAAGGTTTAAAAATAATAGAAATTACCTCAGCAAATGAGATGTTAAATGAGGTTAAAAAATCTTTACCAGTTCATTTAGCGGTATGTGCAGCGGCGGTGACTGATTTTAAACCAGCCGAAAGAAAAAAAAATAAAATTAAAAAGGAAAATTTTAATTTAAAATCTATAAATTTTATTAAAAATAATGATATTCTCGAATTTATTTCTAAAAATAATACACATAGGCCTCGTCTTGTGGCTGGCTTTTCTGCAGAAACTGAAAATTTGACCAAAAATTCAATTGATAAAATGAAAAAAAAAACATTGCGATCTTATTTTTGCAAATGATGTCTCTGAAAAAGGTATTGGATTTAATTCTGATTACAATAAAGTTTCAGTAATAGATAAAAAAGGAAACATCAAAATAATACCTAAAAATAAAAAAAGTTTTATTGCAAGCAAAATTGCTGAAATTTTATTAGAAAAATTATTTATTGATGACAAAAATATTAATTAAACGATTATCTAAAAATATTTCCTTACCAAAATATGAGACATCAGGATCGTCTGGCATGGATTTAGCCGCAAATATAGAAAATGAAATTATAATTAATCCAGGAAAGTCAGCAATAATACCTACTGGTATAGCTGTGTCTATTCCAAAGAATTTTGAAATACAAATTCGACCTCGGTCTGGATTAGCTGCAAGAAATCAAATATCAGTTTTAAATACACCTGGAACAATAGATGCAGATTATAGAGGTGAAATAAAGGTCATTTTAATTAATCTTGGAGAAAAAAATTTTAAAATTGAAAACGGCTTGCGTATTGCTCAAATGGTCCTTTGTCCTATAGTTAAAGCTACCTTGCAAGAAGTCGAAACACTTGAAGACACTGAACGTGGTGCAGGTGGTTTTGGATCGACTGGCACTAAATAATAAATTGATGAACTTAAATTTTAAAGATTTTAAAAGATTTGAAAAACAAATAATTTTAAAAAAAATTGGTATTTCGGGACAAAAAAAAATTAAAAATTCAAAAGTTTTAATTATTGGAATTGGTGGATTAGGATGTCCACTTCTTACTTATCTTGCTTCATCAGGTGTTGGCAAAATAGGTGTGGTCGATCATGATAAAATTGAACTAGGTAATTTGAACAGACAAATTCTTTTTAATTCATCAGATATTGGAAAATATAAAGTTAATCAAGCAAAAAAAAAGATTAATAAAATTAATAAAAATATAAAAATTCAATTATTTAGATTAAAAGTTTCAAAAAAAAATATAAAATCAATTTTAAAAAATTATGAAATTATATGTGACGGTACAGATAATTTTGAAACTCGTTATTTAATAAATGATTATTGTAAAAAAAATAAAAAAATACTTATTTCAGCTGCTATAAGTAAATTTGAGGGTCAGCTCTTCAAATTTAATTTTAAGCAGAAAGGATCTTGTTTTAGATGTTTTATGCCAGAAAAACCGGAGGAAGAAAATAATTGTCAGTCTGAAGGGATCTTTTCACCAGTAGCTGGAATATTAGGCTCTCTTCAGGCTAATGAAGTTTTAAAAACAATTTTGAATTTAAAAGAGGATTTAAATAATAAAATTCTTATATTTGACTCATTAAAATCAATTTTTAGAAATGCAAAAATTACTTCAAACCCTTTATGTTTAAATAAATGCAAAAAATAACTTTTTATTTTTTTATATTTTTTTTATTGATTAGTCAGTCTTTAGCAAAAGATGAATATTTCTTAACCTTAAGAAATGAAAAAGTTAATCTAAGGCAAGGCCCGTCATTTGAATACCCAATTAAAATATTTTATAAAAAAAAGTTTTTACCCCTGCTAATTCAGGATAGTTCTGAGAATTTTAGAAAAATAAGGGATCACGAAAATAATACAGGTTGGATACACATATCTCAATTATCAAAAAAAAAGGCAGCAATAGTTATCGATGATAACTTGATTATGTTTAAGCGTGCTACAATTTACTCTAATCCTGTCGCTATTCTTGAAAAAGGCAGACTAGCTAAAATTAGAAAATGTAAAGATACTTGGTGTAAAGTAGTTTCAGGTGAATTTAAAGGTTGGATAAAAAAAGAAGGCCTGTGGGGTTTATTTTAATCAAAATCTAAAGCTAATGCTTTTTTATTGCTTTCACTCAATTTTACTGTGTGCGAGTACATCTCATGGTCAACTCCAATTATTATTTCGTTAGATAAGTCTTTAAAGTTTTTAATTTGATCATCTGTAAATTTAAAATGAATGAATTGTACCGATGATGCTTTTCCTTCTGCAGATGTTCTGTCAACATCTTGTTCCGGTATTGCTTTAATTTTTTCATTATTTATTTTTAAAAATACTGTCTCTTCTATTCCTCCAACTTTATTTAAAAATTCAGCCCTACTTAAAGGATTGTCTATTTCAAACATTAATGTGGCTACTAGTTCTTTGCCACCAGGTATTAAAGGATTGTAGGCTGTTAATTCATCTTTTAATTGCTCATCTCCACCTTTTTCAATGTGAAGCATTTCTTGGATTTGGGCTTTCATAGTTTCATAAGACTCAAAATAAAAATTGGCATAAGGTCCTAATGAAACTCTTCTATCTTTTTTGTAGGAAACAATTTCTTTCCTGTATGCTTTTCTATTTTTTGCATACTCTTCTGTTGGTATTAAATCTGCTTTTGTAACTTCTCTTAATTGTTTGTTCATATTTTATAATCTATATGCTTTAGCCATAATTTCTATAGGATGTAATGCCTCATCATGTTTTATATTTGTATCTTTAGAAAGTTGATTTAAATGCTTGCCTGCTAGAGGGCAATCAGAGACCATGTATTTATTTTTCTTATTATCGATTTGTCTTGCTGTAGGTCTTCCCACTTTGTTAGCCAGATCATGCGTATCCTTCATAACTCCAAATGTTCCCCCGTGGCCGGCACATCTTTCAACAACATCTAATTTTACATTAGGTATATTCTTCAACATATCTCTTGCTTTAATACCCATGTTCTGTGCTCTAGCGTGACAAGCGTTATGAACCGTAACTCCACCGTCAATTTCATGAAGACCCGCTGACAAACCTTCTTTATCAGCTATATCTACAATGTATTCATCTATGTCAAAGACATGTTTTGATAATTTCTTTATATTGCTGTCATCAGGGAGCAATAGGGGCCATTCAAATTTTAGCATTAAGCCGCAACTAGCTGTTAATGTTATAACTTCATAACCTTTATTTACCCATTTAAGTAAATCTGTAGAGACTTTTTCTGCTTGCTCAACAACTTTTGGCAGGTCAGCCTGTTCTAGAAATGGCATTCCACAACAACCTGGGTAAGCGTGTTCAACCTCAACGCCATTTTTCTTTAAAACTTTTAAAGCTGCTACACCTGTATTTTTTTTATTAAAATTAACAAAACAAGTTGAATAAATAACCACTTTTCTTTCAGTGCTTCTACCTAAGCTTATTTTTTTGACATTATTTTTAAAATAATCTGCAAATGTTTCAGAATTATATTTTGGTAGTTTTACTCTTTTATCTATATTTACAACTATTTCTAAAATTTTTCTAAATAAGCTATTTTTAATATCGGATATCCAATTGATAAATTTAGAAAATAAAACTCCTATTTTTCCATTTCTATCTATTTGAGCTAATTGATATGGAATTTTAGGTAGTTCGTTTTGCTTTTTTTGTGCTGTTCTATATCTCAACATTAAGTGAGGAAAATCTAAATTAAATTCATGAGGAGGTACATAGGGGCATTTAGTCATAAAGCACATGTCGCAGAGCGTGCATGCGTCTACAACAGGTTTAAACTGTTCACTTTTTAAACTATCTACATCTTCATTTTTGGAATCATCAATCATGTCGAATAATTTAGGAAAAGAGTCACAAAGATTAAAACATCTTCTACAGCCATGACAAATATCAAAAGCCCTCCGCATTTCATCATCTAATTTCTTTGGATCCGAAAAATCTGGGTGATTAAAATTTAATGGGTGTCTTATAGGTGCTTCTGTGCTGCCCTCTTTAGCCATAATTCTTTAGATTTTATGGTGGAGCTTAACTCCACCATAAAATAGTTTTGATTATTTGATTGATTCTAAAGTTTTTTGAAATTTTCCCGCGTGTGATTTTTCTGCTTTTGCAAGCGTCTCAAACCAGTCTGCTATTTCTTCGTGACCTTCGTCTCTAGCTGTTTTAGCCATACCAGGATACATGTCTGTGTACTCGTGAGTTTCTCCTGCTACTGCAGACTCTAAGTTAGCTTTTGTTTCACCGATTGGTAAACCAGTTGCTGGGTCACCTACTTCTTCTAAATATTCTAAGTGTCCGTGCGCATGACCAGTTTCACCTTCTGCTGTTGATCTGAAAACTGACGCAACATCATTGTAACCTTCTATATCTGCTTTTTGTGCAAAATAAAGATATCTTCGATTAGCTTGACTTTCTCCTGCAAAAGCTGCTTTTAAATTTTCTTCTGTTTTGGAACCTTTAAGTGCCATGTTTTCTCCTTTGTTTGTTTAAATTAAATATAATGATTCTAAACTATAAGTCAAGTAGTTTATAATGATTCTAAACTACTGATTTTGATTATCATTATCAATGTTAATAATTACATTAACATCTTTAATAAATTTACCTTTAGGCGGAGTCGGAAATTTTTTTAATTCAAGTTTATTTACTTCGATATCTATTAGTTCACCGTTAACTTTATCATAAAAATGGTGGTGTGATGTTGTATTGGTATCGAAATAACTTTTTCCCTCTTTAAATAAAATTTCTTTTAAATGTCCTGCTTTTTTAAACGCATGAACTGTATTATAAATTGTAGCAAGTGCTATTTTTTCTTCCGAATTTTTTTTATTAATAACATTATCTAAGTTTTCTACAGTAAAATGAAAAGTTTTAGATCTGTTAAATAAATATTCGGCTAATCTAACTCTTTGTTTAGTTGGTCTTAAACCTGAACTACGTAATTTATCTGCTAAGTCTTTTTTTTTATCCATTTTACTTATTATTTAATGTTACAGCTTATAATCATTCTAAACTAAATATATATGATTAAATTGATAAATCAAGTAAAACTTATTTTTAAATATGCAGAAAAATAACTTTAGTTATGAAGAGCTTATCTCATGTGGGAATGGTGAGTTGTTTGGTGAAGGGAACGCAAAACTTCCGCTTCCTCCTATGCTAATGTTTGATAGAATTACAAAAATTGAACAAAATTCAGGCGAATTTAAAAAAGGTTACATAAAAGCTGAACTTGATATTAAAGATAATTTATGGTTTTTTGATTGTCACTTTAAAAAAGACCCGGTTATGCCCGGATGTCTTGGATTAGATGCGATGTGGCAATTAGTTGGTTTTTTTTTAGGATGGATTGGAGAACCTGGAAAAGGAAGAGCATTAGGAGTGAACTCAGTAAAATTTACTGGTGAAGTTTTAAAAACTGTAAAATTGGCTACTTATGAAATAAATATAAAAAGAATTTTGAAAAAAGAAGGCACGGCGGTTGGATTAGCCAATGGCACTTTAAGTGCTGATGGTAAAATAATTTATAAAGCAGAAAATTTAAAAGTAGGAGTATTTAAATCGTGAGAAGAGTTATGATTACAGGTCTTGGTGTTGTATCTTGCCTTGGAAACAATCAAAAAGAAGTTTACCAATCTTTGTTAAATTCAAAATCAGGAATTTCTTTTTGTGAAGAATACAAAGAACATAATTTAAGAAGTCACATTCATGGAAAACCAAACATAAAACTTGAAGATCACATAGATAGAAAAACAATAAGATTTATGGGATCAGGATCTGCTTATAATTATATAGCAATGAAAGAAGCAATTAAAGATTCTGGATTAGAAGAAAATGAAGTAAGTAATTTTAAAACTGGAATTGTGATGGGTTCAGGTGGACCATCAATTGAAAATGTAATTGTAGCAGCTGACAAAACCCGAGCTAAAACTCCAAAATTAATGGGACCATTTATTGTTCCAAGAACTATGGCGAGCACAGCATCTGCCACTCTTGCTGTTCCTTTTAAAATTAAAGGAACTAATTATACAATGAGCTCTGCATGTGCAACTAGCGGACACTGTATTGGAAATTCAATGGAGTTAATCCAAATGGGGAAACAAGATGTTGTTTTTGCAGGTGGTAGCGAAGAAATACATTGGGCAATGACTGCAATGTTTGATGCTATGACAGCATTATCTTCAAAATATAATGATGCACCTGAGACAGCATCAAGAGCTTATGACAAAACTAGAGATGGGTTCGTGATTGCTGGTGGTGGTGGAGTATTAGTGCTTGAAGAGTATGAACACGCAAAAGCTAGAGGTGCCAAAATATACGCAGAATTAACAGGTTATGGAGCAACTTCAGATGGATACGATATGGTTGCGCCTTCAGGTGAAGGAGCGGTTAGATGTATGCAAATGGCTATGGCAACTGCTAAAAATAAAGTTGATTATATAAATACTCATGGGACTTCAACACCTGTTGGCGACATTACAGAGTTAAACGCTGTAAAAAAAGTTTTTGAAAGCAAAATTCCAAAAATTAGTTCAACTAAATCTTTATCAGGTCACCCATTAGGAGCAGCATCAGTACATGAGGCGATCTACTGTTTAATTATGATGAAAAATAATTTCATTGCTGGTTCAGCAAATATTAATGAAATAGATGAAGAAGCTAAAAAATTTCCGATAGTTGCTAAAACAGAAAATGGAGCAATATTAAATACCGTTATGTCTAATAGTTTTGGTTTTGGTGGAACTAACGCTACATTAATTTTTGAGAAAGTATAATTATGAGCTTAATGAAGGGTAAAAAAGGATTAATCATGGGTGTTGCTAATGAAAGATCTATTGCTTGGGGTATTTCACAAAAACTAGCTGAAGCTGGGGCCGAATTAGCATTCACATATCCAGGAGACACAATGAAAAAAAGAATTGAACCTTTAGCCAAATCTTTAAATTCAGAATTAATACTAAGGTGTAATGTAGAAAATAAAGATGAAATTACTAAGCTTTTTCAAGATATTAAATCTAAATGGGGCCAAATTGATTTTGTTGTGCATGCTGTAGCTTTTTCGGATAAATCAGAACTGTCGGGACAATACTTAAATACTTCTAGAGATAATTTTTTAAAAAGTATGTTAATATCATGTTTTTCTTTTACAGAGGTAGCTAAAGAAGCTTCCGGTATTTTGAAAGAAGGAGGAACTTTGCTAACATTAAGCTATGAATCAACAAGAGCTATTCCAAATTATAATATAATGGGTGTTTGTAAATCTGCTTTAGAAGCAAGTGTAAAATACTTAGCTAGAGATCTTGGACCAAAGAAAGTTAGAGTGAATGCAATTAGTGCAGGGCCAATTAAAACTCTTGCGGCGTCAGCTATAGGAGATGCAAAATTTTTGTATAAGTGGAATGAGGATCACTCCTTTTTAAAAAGAAATGTTGACATACATGATGTAGGAAAGTCTGCTTTATACCTTCTAAGTGATTTATCGAGTGGTGTGACTGGAGAAATTCACTATGTTGATGCTGGATTTAATAAAGTAGGAATGCCTGATCCAAAAAACATAGCATAATCTAATTCCTAAATTTTCTTACATTTAGTAAAGTTAATTTTAAAAAGTTTCTGATTAATGTTTTTAGCTTACTATTAGAAGTTTTATTTAAAACTTGGTGATAGGTCATAATTCTACTTTTATTTTTAACCAAAAAATTTTGGAATTTGTTGAAGTATTTTTCCTCCCAATTGTTCAAGTGTATCTGGGTTGACTGAAGTCCGAATGGTAACATAATTGTTTCTTTATAAAATAATTGTGGAATAAAAGTTAAATTATGCTCCGAATAAGGAAATAAACCGTAACCATCTATAATCACTTCAATATTGTTGTTGCTAAGAGCTAAGAAAGTATTTTTATCATAAGTATGGTTCGGTGCAAAAAAAGAATTAACCTTGAGACCTTCACTTAATAGCTTTTCTTTTCCTAATTTGATTTTTTTAAATTGGTGATCATAGTTATGACCAAAAAATTCTGAATCACCGCCGTAACCAAAGTAATCTTTAAATTTTGTTTTACTATCGTATAAATGATTAAATCCATGCATTGATATTTCCCAGCCTTTTTTTTGCCAAGACTTTACTCTTTGCCAAAAAAATGGGTTTTTTGGAAAATTTAATAAAGAAGGATCTTTATTTTCTGGTATAATTCCAACTAAAGGCTTTACATTAATTTTATCAAATAATTTTTCACACTTATCCATATATTTCCAATTCATGTTTTCAGCAACATCATCAATTCTTACTAGTAAACCAGTATTATCATTTATCATTTTTTTCATTTATTTACCGAAATCTAATTATTATCTATAATCAAAATTTGAGGAATTTATATTCCAAATTTTATAATCAAAAACTTTTTCATTAATTTTTTCTTCATCTAATATTTTGCCTGAGAATATATTGTTTTCTTTTATGAATCTATCCGGTATTTTTATCAAATTATAAGGCATTGTTTTCAGGTAACCAATATATATAATAAGATCTACATCTTGATCTATTTTCTTTAATTCATTCACAGCTTTTTCTAAACTTAATTTATCTAGAGGCGATACATCAATAATCCAAATTATTTTTGCACCATTATGTTTTTTACTTATCTCTTTTTTATATACTACCTCATACTCATCTTTGGCTAATATTTTATAGTCTTTATCGTCAAAATATCTTCCTCTTTTGAATGATTCATTATTTATCTTTTGAATAGGAAAATTGTAATCATTCTTGTGATTAATTTTAAATCTTAGAAAAATTTTTAAAATAAAGCTTAATAGAATATTTAATGGATAATATTTTTTTAGAAACTTGTTAAGTTTTATTGGGTATGCATAATATTTTAATTTTCCTATATCTTTCATTCCCAATAAACGTTTAGAAACTACATATAAAGCCTTATTTGGAAGTCCATAAATGAAATAAATATTATTATTTAATAGTGCTTCATTTAAAATATTACCTAATTTTTTAAAATTAGAAAAAGCCCCTCTAAAATTTTTATCAATTAAAGTTTCACACCACTGGCCAAAGGAATATTTTTTATCAAATAAAATAAATTCTTGAGGGATAACAGTGTTGCAACCTACAATTTTATCCTCTTTTACCATCAAAGCATGAAATGAATAACCTAGAAAATTGTGTAAATATTTATCCGTATATGTTTTTCTAGTTTTTTCTACATTCATTGTAGAGCGAATTAAATCTACTAGTTGGTCTATTTCTTGATCAGATAATTCAGTTGTTTTTTTAACCTTGAAAGATAAGTTGCCACTTATTTTTACCATTCAGAAAGTATATTTTTTTTATATCTATATTTAAAGCTTTAAACGGCTTGTTTCATTGACAATTTAACTTTACCTCTGTCGAAACCAACTACTTTAACAGAAACCTCATCGCCTTCTTTAACTACATCGCTTACTTTTTCAACTCTTTTTGCTGCGAGTTCAGATATATGTACAAGTCCATCTTGCTTACCTAAAAAGTTAACGAAAGCACCAAACTCCATGATTTTAACTACTTTTCCTTTATAGATTTTTCCCATTTCAGGCTTTGCTACTAAACTTTTTATAAATTCTATTGCTTTGTTTCTTGACTCTTCATCTGGTGCAGCAACTGTTACTTCGCCTGTATCCTTAACATCGACTTTAGCTCCTGATGTTTCTACAATCTCTCTTATTGTTGCGCCACCTTTACCAATTACTGTTGCAATATCTTTTTTATCAACTTTTATGATTTCCATCTTAGGTGTATGTTTTGAAAATTCTTTTCTAGAGTCTTTTAATGCTTTATTCATTTCTCCTAAAATATGTTCTCTTCCACCTTTTGCTTGGTCTAAGGCTTTTTCCATAATTTCAAAAGTTATGCCTGTGATTTTGATATCCATTTGAAGGGATGTGATACCGTTTTTTGTACCTGCTACTTTAAAATCCATATCTCCTAGATGGTCTTCATCTCCTAAAATATCTGATAATACTGAAAAGTCATCTCCCTCTTTAATTAAACCCATTGCGATACCTGCGACCGGCTCTTTTATTGGAACACCTGCATCCATAAGAGCTAATGACGTTCCACAAACTGTTGCCATTGATGAAGAACCATTAGATTCTGTTATTTCAGAAACTACTCTTAGCGTATAAGGAAAATCTTCAGCTTTTGGTAATGATGAATTAATTGCTCTCCATGCTAATTTTCCATGGCCTACTTCTCTTCTTCCTGTTCCTATTCTTCCACATTCCCCTACAGAAAAAGGAGGGAAATTGTAATGCAACATAAATCTGTTTCTCTGCATTCCGTTTAAGCTCTCAACTCTTTGCTCATCATCAGACATACCTAAAGTAGTGACCACTAATGCTTGAGTTTCACCTCTAGTAAACAAAGCAGAACCATGTGTTCTAGGCAGTACTCCAACTTCACACTTTATTTGTCTAACATCTGCTAAACCTCTTCCATCAATTCTTTTTTTATCTTTTATAATTGCTGTTCTAACAATGTCTTTTTCAAGTGACTTCAGTTGAGCCATAGCTTGATTTTCTGTAACATTTTCATCTTCAACGAACATTTCTTTACATTTAGATTCTATTTCTGAAATGGCAGTTGATCTTTTCTTTTTATCTATTTCTTTAAATGCTTTTCTAAGATCTCCTTCAAAAGCTCCAGCTATTTTCTTTTTCACATCGGAATGATCTACTTCTTCCACTTCCCACTTAGGTTTACCTGCTTTTTTTGCAAGACTTTCAATTGCTTTAATTACTGGAATAAAACTTTCATGACCAAATTTAACTGCATCCAACATTATTTTTTCTGATAACCCTGAGGTCTCTGATTCTACCATTAAGACCGCATCTTTTGTTCCAGCAACAACTAAATCTAATTCAGATTCTTTTATTTCTTCTGGTGATGGATTTAATAGATATTTACCATCTTTGTAACCAACTCTGCTCGCAGCAATTGGTCCTCCAAAAGGCAATCCTGAAATAGCTAATGAAGCGGAACATGCTATAATTGAAAGTACGTCCGCTTGATTTTCTCCATCATAAGATAACACTGTTGGAAGTAGTTGAACTTCATTCATAAAACTTGAAGGAAATAAAGGTCGTATTGGCCTGTCTATTAATCTTGAAATTAATTGTTCAGACTCGGTCGGTCTTGCTTCTCTTTTAAAATATCCACCAGGAA
>MDTF01007808.1_pt1 | contig 22798 bp, 23 predicted proteins | sample 811191 | NCBI WGS metagenome assembly MDTF01 (sample SAMN05326649, study PRJNA326480) | marine metagenome | isolation source: seawater | place: Southern Ocean | collected 2011
GGTCTCAGGGAACATTTCAAAAGTTTCAAAGCATCGACGATAAAATAGACGATCTGCATTATTATACTCATTTTATTAAATTTGGACTTGGGAGAACTAGCCATGATGTTGCTAAAGAAATTAGAAACAAACATATAACACTACCAGAAGCAAAAAAATTAGTAAAAAAATTTGACGGTGAGTTTCCTGATATTTACATTGATGAGATACTTAAATATCTTGATATTAAGAAAGATACCTTTTTTAAAATTTGCGACAACTTCCGTCAAAATCATATTTGGAAAAAAACTAAATCTGGGTGGAAATTGAGACATACTACCAATAAAAATGGAACGGATGATTAATAAAAAAATAAGAAAAAGTAATGAAGTTTTTATCCATATTGGTCTAGGTAGATCTGGCTCAGACTTCCTTCAAAAAAAAATTTTTCCAAATCTGATAGGTATACAATATCTTGATAGATATAATTCTAAAAAATTTAATCAACTTAGAATAAAAAACTTTTACGATCCTCACTTTAATATTAATAATAAATTCTTTTATAAAACAAATAAAAAAATATTATTTTCTTCCGAAAATTTTTTTAATCCAGAGTTTGATTTAAATAGTTTAATAAAAAAAATTCAGTTTTTTGGTTACAAGCCAAAATTGATTATAATTTTAAGAAACCCATTTGATCATCTAATTTCAACTTACAAATATAGTGTTAAAAATAGTTTAATTTGGAAGAGGATAGATGAACATTTTTACTTTGGTAAAACTAAACGAGCAAGAAATGTAACTCCAGATGCAATTTTTTTTGAAACTTTTTATAATTATAAATCTTTAATAACCACTCTAAAATTATCCTTTAATGTTGAAGTATTTTATTTTGAAAAAATATTCAAATCTTATTTGTCAATGAATAATTTTATAGAAAAAATTTCAAAATTCACAAAGTCAAAATTTAATAATAAATTTAAGATTAAAGATTTTAAAAAAATTAATCAAAGCTTAGAAGATAATTTAATTAAAAAAAAAAGAATAAAAAATTTTGAAATTTCAAATAAAATTATTTTAAAAAAATATAAAGTTTCAGATAATTATTTTGATAAAATTTATACAAAAAAATTTAAAAAAAAATTTTCTACGTTAATTCAATATAAAATTTGAGTAACCTTATGAAACTAATAAAAATTCTTTTTAGCAGAAGATTTGTGTTTAAAAAACCAAAAAAAAAAAAAATTCTGATTTATGACTCTGCTGGAGTCGAAGTATTATTAAATTTTTTTAGAAAAAAAGAAGTAGAAATATTGAATAACAGGTTTGAAATAAATTTTTATGTTTTATTTTTAATGATTTTAAAATTTCAATTTTCTTTTGATATTTACAAAAAAATTTATTGTCAGTTAGTAAAGCCAAAAATTATTATAACTTTCATCGATAATAAAATAAGTTTCTTTAAATTTAAAAAACTATACCCATTTGCAAAAACAATTTTTATTCAAAACGGAACTAGAGACAATAAAACTACAGATGTTTTCTATCTACTAAAAAAATTCTATATAAACAACAAATCCCTGCATGTAGATCATATGTTTTGTTTTGGCACCGGTGTAGCTAGAGAATATAAGAAGTATATAAAAGGTAAAGCGACTGTCATCGGATCTATTAAAAACAATATGTTTTTATATAAAGTTAAAAAAGAAAAAAAAATAAAAAAAACAATTTCATTTATTTCTCAATATAGACCTAACTATGAAAAGTCTAATAATCTTGCTGTAATAAACAAAGAAAGTTTTTTAGTTAAAGATTTTTATTCTACAGAAAGAATTTTGCTTCCTATGCTAAACAATTATTGTAAGAAAAATAAATATAAACTTAAAGTTATTGGCTGTTCTACAGAAACAGAAAAAGAAAAATTATTTTACAGATCGATAATGAAAAATAATAATTTTCAATTTTTATCAAAAATAAAAAATAATATTAGCAATTGTTATAAAAAAATTTGCAATTCTGATATATTAGTCTTTGTAGACTCAACACTTGGCTATGAGGCTCTTTCAAGGGGGATAAAAACAGTGACTTTCCACGCCAGACATCCGAATAAACATGTTTTTGGTTGGCCTACACAGAAGAAAAAAAGGGGACCTTATTGGACTAATCAATTATCTTTAACTGAGTTAAATAGATTAATGAATTTCATCACGACGGTTAAAAAAAAAAATTGGGAAAAAACTTTAAAAACAACCTTAAATAGCTCAATAATTTTTGATAAAAATAATGAAAAACTTAAACGTAATTTAAATAAAATTTGTGAATAAAAAGAAAAAAATTGTTATAATTGATTATGGATGCGGAAATATACTCAGCATTAAAAAGGCCGTTGAAAACTTTAAAAAAAATATTTTAGTCACAAATAAATACGAGGAAATAATGAATTCTTCGCATATTATCTTGCCAGGAGTCGGAGCGTTTAATATAGCCATGAAAAATCTAAAAAAGTTAAAAATAATTAAAATTATTCAGTATTGTGCAAAAAAAAATAAACCAATTTTAGGAATTTGTTTAGGCATGCAGTTACTTCTAACGAAAAGTGAGGAAAATAAGAAGACAAACGGTCTCAACCTAATAGAAGGAAGTGTAGAAAAAATTAAAAGAAACAAAAAAATTAAAATTCCACATGTAGGTTGGAATAAAATAATCTTAACAAACAAAAATAATTTTTTGAAAAAAATTACACAAAATTCCTCTATGTATTTTGTTCACTCATATTACGCAAAAATGAAAAACAAAAATGATATACTTTCGTTATGTCAATATGGAAAAAGTAAAATTCCTGCTATAATAGGAAATAACAATATTTATGGTACACAATTTCACCCAGAAAAAAGTGGAAAAAATGGGCTTAAAATAATTCACAATTTTTTATCTTTAAAACAATGATCAAATATGCATTTATATTCGCTAGAGGAGGGTCGAAAGGATTAAAAAATAAAAATCTAAAATCTTTTCTAAAAAAACCTTTAGTTCAACACACAATCAATTTTGCTAAAAAAACTAAAATTTTTGATAAAATAATTTTATCTTCAGACAATAATAAAATTCTAAAAATTGGAAAAAAAGAAAAAATTTTAACTATAAAAAGACCAAAAAAAATGTCGAAAAGTAATTCTCCTGAAGTAGATGCATGGATTCACGCTATTAATTTTTTAAAAGATAAAGATTATATATTTGATATTATGGTAGTTTTGCCTTGTACCTCTCCATTAAGAAAAAAAAGAGACGTAATTAATTGTATTAATTTAATGGATAAAAAAACACATATTGTAACAACAATTAGTAAAACTAAATTAAATCCTAGTTTCAATATGTTTAAGAAAAATAAAAATAATTTTATTGAAAACTTTACAAAAAAAGATAATAAATATTATAGAAGACAAGATCTACCAAAAATATTTACTTTAACTAATTCCGTCTACGTTACTTATCCTAAAAATATTTTAAGAAAAAAAGGAATATTTAATAAAAATATTAAAGGCATAGAGATACCAAAAGAAAGAACAATAGATATTGATGATAAAATTGATTTTTCTATAGCTGAGTTTCTAGCCAAAAAAAATAAAATATAAGTATATTTGATCTAATTTTTATTTTTTTAAAAGTATTTTTGCTAATTTTAGGTCTTCTGGATAGTTAATATCTAAAGTTTTAGTTTTATCTAATAAATAATGGATTGTTTTACTTGGTTCTATTCTTTTTTTATTCAATTTTAATAATTCTATATTATGATAAATATAAAAAGAACCAGCATCCATCACTACTTCTGGCAAATCTTGACTTTTATATAATTTATATTTTGGAATAATTTTTTTTAAATAGCCATCTTTAATAAAAAATGATCTTAAAATTGCACTATCTAACTTGATTACCGGACAAAGTAGATTGGCTTTTTTTTTCTTTATTGAAAAAAATGCTTTTTTTAAATCAATTGCCTTAGTAAAAATTGCAGTGGGGTAAAGACAAAATATGTATTTTTCTTTTAAATTTAGTTTTTTTACAACATCAATTAACACTTCGTAAGTTGCTGTAGAATCATTCGCTAGTTTTTTATTTCTTAAATACGGTACTTCAGCTCCATATTCCATAGCTATTTTTGCAATTTGCTCTGTGTCTGTAGACACAATTATTCTTTTAAAAATTTTAGATTTTTTAGCTATTTGTATAGTTGTGCCCAACATTGGAATATTATTAATTTTTCTAATATTTTTATTTTTAATTCTTTTACTACCACTTCTTGCTGGGATAATACAAATCGTCATAAGCTTTTATTTATTTTGTTCTAACATTTATTTTTTTTTTTTTTAAATAATCTTTTAATACGTTTACTGAAATAGTTTTAAAACTTTCATTATGACTATTATTTTTTAAATATTCAGTATTTCCAAAATTTAATGAAGGTACTTTTTTGTACTTTTTTGTAATCTCATAATGAAAAATCGAACCTATACAAACACCATCTATATGCTTAAATTTTGCTAAGTCTAGAATATCATTTTTCTTTCCAGCTCCACCATGGATAATTAAAGGTACTTTACACGAATCTTTTAATTTTTTAATTAATTCAAGGTCAAACCCTTTAGCAGTTCCCTCAAGATCTACTAAAGTTATTATTATTTCTCCCGCTCCTAGCTTTTGAATTTTTTTTATCCAATTGAATAATTCTATTCCTGTCGTTTCCCTTCCTGCGTCGGTAAAGATTAAGTATTGTCCATTTGACTGTTTGATTGTTTCTATAGAAATTGTAATTGTAGAAGACCCAAAATTTTCCGCAGCTTCAGCAATGAAACTGGGATTTTTGACTCCCGCAGTATTAATTGAAACTTTATCAGCACCTGATTTTAATAATAACCTTATATCTTCCAGGTTTCTTATACCGCCACCAACTGTTAGAGGAATGAATATTTGATTTGCGATACTACTTATTAAGTCATGCAAAGTATTTTCATCATATAAAGATGCCGTTACATCCTGAAAAAAAATTTCATCTGCTCCTGCAACATAATAAGATTTTGCAAAAAATTCAGGTTTTCCCAAGACTCTCAATCCATCTAAATTTATACCTTTAACTAATTCATTGCCTTTGATGTCTAGCCTTGGAATAATTCTAAATGAAGGTTGCATAATTTTTATTTATAGTTTTTTTTTAAAAGTTCTTTAAATTTAAAATTCTTAGAAATAAACTTTTTAATAGTATTTCTTTTTAAAATAAATTTTGGGTTATCTGACCTATGTATATCAAGCTCTTTTGCGACTTTAGCTTTATAAAACTTTAAAATTTTTTTAATTTCTAAAGATTTATTTATTATAAACATGTCTTTATTTTCATATAAGTGGTTTATTTCATTTTTAGAAAAAAGAGATTCATAAATTTTCTCACCTGGGCGTATTCCAATTAACTTAAAATTACTTATTTTTTTCCTACTCATTAAATTATTTAAAACAATTGCCATATCTACAACTTTGAAAGAATGCATGCTTTTTAGTATAAAAATTTCATTACCCCTCATAAGAGAAATAGATCTTTTAATTAAGTTTACTGCTCCCTCTAAAGACATAAAAAATCTTGTCATTTGTTTATTTGTTATTGTTATTGGCAAATTATTTCTTATTTGACTGGTAAATAAAGGCACAATAGAACCTCTAGAGCCAACTACATTGCCAAATCTTATACAAGAAAATTTGGTTTTTGAGTTTCTAGAGAAATTGGATTGAATAGTAATTTTTTCTGCTTTTTGTTTTGTTTTTCCCATAATGGAAGTCGGGTCAACCACTTTGTCAGTACTGATAAGTAAAAATTTTTTTACTTTGTTTTTTAATGAAGCTTTACAAAGATTTCTAGTTCCTTCCACATTTGTTTTTATGGCTTCAAGCGGGTTGTATTGACAAATAGGAACATGTTTTACCGCAGCGGCATGTATTACTATATCGATATTTTTAGTTGCATTTAAACATCTTTTATAATCTCTTATGTCTCCATATAAAATTCTTATCTTTTTTCTTTTCATTCTTTCTCTAAAAGAATGATAATTTTTTTTTATTTTATTTGTACTAGAATTAAAAATATCCTCTGAAATTTCAAACAAACCATTTTCATCATTACTCATTGCTCTAATAACTTTACAGTTCATCTTAATTAATGATTTTAATAGAGCGCTCCCAATCGACCCAGAAGCTCCTGTTATTAAAATTGATTTATTTTTAAAATTATTTTTCATTATTCTGTTGTTTATAAAAAGTTATTAACTGAGATATTTCTGATATAAAATTATTTTCAAATTTTATATTATAAATTTTTAATAATTTTCTTGGATAACAAATTGAAGAATTAATGACATTTTTGTCTCTTTTTTTAAATTTGATAGAAATTTTTTTTTTAAATTTAATTTCAAAAATTTTTAAAATTTTTTTAAAATCAAAAACATATTTAGGATTTGAAACGTTTAATACTAAATTATAATTAATTTTTTTTACTATATAAGAGAGAATTTTGACTAAATCTTTAGCTCCAATATATGAACGAATAAGATTGTTTTTATAAAAAAATAATTTTTTATCTTTCATAAATGCTTGTGCTAGTTTTTCTACAAAACCTAACTTTTTTCTATATTTACCAAATACATTAAATGTTCTTAAAATAATATAATTAGTAACACTTTTTAACATTATACTTTTAATTAAACTCTCCATTCTTAAAAAATAATGCCCCTGTTTATTAATTGGGTTGGCCTTTTTTCCTTCATCATCAATATTCTTATTATTTCCATAAACAGAAGAAGAAGAAATTAGTATAATTTTTTTAATTTCTTTTTTTTTAAAAAAATAAAGTAATTTTTTGAATTTAATAAGGTTCTTGAAATAAAAATTTGAAACTCCCATAAATAATACTATTGAATCTTTATTTATGTGTTTAGAGTAAAGTTTGTAATTATAAATATCACCTTTGAAAAATTGACAATTATATTTTTTTAAAACATTTTTATTATCAGATTTGTGTCCAATACCTATTAAATTATAATTTTGATTATTGGTGTATCTTAAATAATTTGTACCAATAAAGCCTTGAGCACCTAAAATTATAATTTTTTTTTTCATTAAATATTAAATAAAAAAATTAATATGTTGTTTTTTTATTTATCAGTTTTTTGTTTATTTTAATTGATAGCAAAATTTTTAATATTTTTGGACTGCTATCTCCATCCCCGTAAAAATTTTTAAGATATTTTAATTTTTTTTTGAATTTGTTATTACTTATTATAAACTGTATTTTTTGCTTAATTTCTCTCTCTGAGTGATTGCAGTCTAAAATATTTATATTTTTCTCTCTGCCATCTTGTCTGTCTCCTATATTTACCACCCCCACTTTTAGCGTCGGGGCTTCTAGCACTCCACACGAAGAATTGCCAACTAAGCATTTTGCGTTTATTAGTAATTTCAAAAATTTGGATCTTTCAAGATTTTTTAAGACGATTACTTTTTTTTCCTTTTTATTAACATTTTTGATAGCCTGTATAATTGATTTAAATCCCGGATCATAATTAGGATAAATTATTATTATTTTACAATCAAAATACAAACATGCCTTTAAAGTCTTTAAAAATATTTTCTTATAATTTTTTCTATCAACAAAAACGGGATGTTGAATTAAAACAATAAATTGTTCTTTTTTTAACTCAAATTTTTTATTGTTTATAAACGTGTGTTTAGCTTTAATCAATTCAGAATAGTTAATGTCATCAAGTTGTGGCGCCCCTACTTTAAAAATTCTAAAATTTTGTTCACCTAATTTTATTAATCTTTTTTTTGACTCTTCATTGGAAGGAAGATGTATATGTGAAATTTTTGCCAACATCATTCTTGTCATGTCATCAATGTGACCAGATTTATCTCCTGCTTGAACATGAGCAATTACAGTTCCGTTATAAGCACATGATATCGAAATTGGAACTAGCTCTACTCTATCACCAAATAATACTACTATGTCTGGATTAAATTTATTTATGATTTCAGTACACTTTATTGTTTGATGGCCGATAGAGTGTGGCCAATTTTTTTTTTTAAGAAATTTTAATCTAAAATCTGTTTTGACTTTATCTTTTTGTATTTCACGTATTGTTGAACCAAATTCTTTTTCTAAATGCATGCCTGTAACTATAGTTTTAAATGTAACTTTTTTTTTATTTTTTTTTAACAAATTGATTAATGGCAGAGCATAAGAATAGCTTGCACGTGACTCTAGGTACAAAAGAATTTTCCTTTTCATCTTTTGACTTGTGTCCACTTTATTTTAACATCTTTTTTTAAATTCACCTTTGATTTTGAGTTTAAAACTTTTTTATAAAATTTCGCAGGTATTTCTCCTTTTTTTGGAGTGGGTCTTTTTACGGAAATATTATTTTTAGTAAATTTTTCCCCTTTAGAAATATTTTTTATTGTTACTACACTTTCTCTAGCCCAATTCACAATTTCTTTTTCTTGTGTAAAAATTAATTTTTTATTACCCCTTGCTAAGTAATTTGCTTTAACTCCGTCTATTAAATATTTAAGTTCTAAAGTGTCAATCGAAGATTTATGATCAGGTCCTGATAATTTTTTATTAAATGTAAAGTGTTTTTCAATTAAAGAAGCTCCTAACGATGAAGCTCCAAGACTTGTATAAAAAGTAGGTGTGTGATCAGATAAACCAACAGGAACTTTATATTTTTTTTCTAGAGTATTAATAAAATTTAAATTCATTATGTTATAAGGACATGGATAGGCGGAAACACAATGCATTAAAGAAAAAGGTGTTTTATATTTTTTTATAATATTTACCGATTCACTTATTTCTTCTGGATTAGACATTCCAGTAGATAAAATCATAGGTTTGCCAATTTTAGCAATATGTTCAATGAAAGGGTGGTTAGTAAGCTCTCCAGATCCAGTTTTGAAAGCTCTTACTCCAATTGATTTTAATTCATCGACAGCCTTCATTGAAAATGGCGTACACAAATATTCTATCCCAATTCTATCACACAATTTTTTAAACATTTTATGTTGAGATAATGTAAAATTAGTTTTTTTAATAACTTCCCATAAAGAAGTTTTAAAATTCCCAGATTTAGGAACAACTTTTAGCATTTCTTCTTCCAGAATATGATGCTGAAATTTGATTGCATCAGCGCCAACAGATTTTGAATAATAAATCATCTTTTTAGCTGTCGAAAAGTCCCCCTGGTGATTAACGCAGGCTTCTACAATTACATATGGCTTGAATTTGCTTCCTATATATCTTTTATTAATTTTAATATTATTCATGGCGTTCAATGTTTGAACATTAGTTTACAATAATAGTATTCTGATGTAAATAAGTAATATGAAATTAAAAAGAGATGAATTTGAAACATTAAGACAAATTGATATTTCAGACGATAATTCTCAAAGAAAAATGGCTAAAAATTTAGGATTTAGCTTAGGTAAATTAAATTATTGTCTAAATAATTTAAAAGAAAAAGGATTGATAAAGTTAAAAAATTTTAAAAATAGTAAAAACAAATTTGGGTACAGTTACATCTTAACTCCTATAGGCTTTACTCAAAAAATAAAATTAACAATAAATTATATGAATAGAAAAATGCAAGAGTATGACGAATTGAAAAGCGAATTTGAAAAATTGAATATAAAAAAAAAAAAGAAAGATCGATAAATGTTTCAAAATAAAACTATATTAGTTACTGGAGGCACAGGTTCATTTGGAAAAAAATTTGTAAAAAAACTGCTAGATAGTTTTAAATGTAAAAAAATTATTATTTTTTCTCGAGATGAACTTAAACAATTTGAATTAAGAGAAATTTTATCACAACACAAGAGAGCTAAATCACTAAGGTTTTTTTTAGGTGATATAAGAGATAAAAGTAGATTGCTTACATCTTTAAGTAATGTCGATTATGTAGTGCATTGTGCTGCTTTAAAACAAATTGAGTCAGCAGAATATAATTCCCAAGAGGTAGTAAAAACTAATATTTTAGGTACGCAAAATGTGATCGAAGCATGTATAGAAAAAAATGTCAAAAAAGTAATTTCCTTATCAACTGATAAAGCTGTAGATCCTGCAAATCTTTATGGGGCGACAAAACTTGCTGCAGACAAACTAACTATATCATCAAACCTTTTGTCCGTGCATAAAGATACTATCTTCTCAGTAGTTAGATATGGAAATGTAATTAATTCCAGAGGTTCAGTGATACCTTTCTTTAAAACATTAATAAAACAAAAATCAAAATTTTTACCTTTAACACATAATGAAATGACGAGATTTTTTATAACCCTAGATGATAGTGTGGATTTTGTTATTAAAGCATTTTACAGGATGAAAGGTGGGGAAGTATTTATACCAAAACTACCTTCTATAAAAATAAGAGATATTATTACAGCTCTAGACTCAAAAATTAAAACTAAAATTACCGGAATAAGACCAGGAGAAAAAATTCACGAAATTTTATGCCCTGCAACCGCAGCATATTTAACATTGGACTTTCAAGATCACTTTGTTCTTAAACCTAGTATTAATTTAAATAAGAATTTTGAAATAAACGCTTTAAAAGAAAAAGGCAAGTTAGTAAAAAAAGATTTTATTTACTCATCAGACAAAAATAAAAAATTTTTAAGCATTAAAGAAATAAAAAAAATTATTCATGGCAATAATGATACCCTATAGTCGGCAAAAAATTAGCTCTAAAGATATCTCAGCAGTCAATAAAGTTTTAAAATCTGATTATCTAACTCAAGGAAAAACTATAGAAAAATTTGAAAAAAAAATATGTAAGTTAGTTAAATCAAAGTATGGTGTTGCTAGTAACAGCGCTACAAGTTCACTTCATATAGGATGTATTGCGTTAGGTTTAAAACCTAATCAAAATTTATGGACTGTTGGAAATTCCTTTGTAGCCTCGGCTAATTGCGGAAGATATTGTGGGGCAAATGTGGATTTCGTTGATATAAATCCAAATACTTTCAATATAGATACAGAAATATTAGAGCATAAATTAAAAATTACTCCTAAGAAATTACTTCCTAAAGTTTTAGTAGTTGTACATTTTGCTGGCGAACCAGTCGAAATGGATAAAATATATAAGTTAAAAAAAAAATATGATTTTAAAGTAATTGAAGATGCCTCTCATGCGCTTGGTGCTAAAATTAAAAAAATACCCGTAGGTTCTTGTAAGTATTCAGATTTAACAGTTTTTAGTTTTCATCCCGTAAAGCCAATTACCACAGCTGAGGGCGGGATTGCCACTACTAATAATAAAGAATTATATTTAAAAATGCAGATGCTAAAAAATCACGGTATCACGAAAGATTTGAATTTATTAAAAAAAAAAAATAACGCTCATTGGTATTATGAGCAGCAATTATTAGGTTTTAATTATAGAATGAACGATATGGAAGCAGCTTTAGGCGTCAGTCAGCTAAGTCAATTAAAAAAATTTACCTTAGAAAGAAAAAAAATAATAGAAGATTATAGAAAGCTATTAAGCAATCTCCCTTTAAAATTTCAAACATTATCTAAAGAAAACACTTCCACACATCATCTTTGTGTTTTAAAATTTGATTTAAAAAAAATTAAATTAAAATATAAAGATTTATTTAACAAACTTAGAAAAAAAAAATTAGGTATAAACCTTCACTATTTACCAATTTATAATCATCCGTATTATCAAAAACTTAAAAAATATAAAAAATTAAGAAATACTGAAGATTATTCTAAATCAGCAATATCAATTCCAGTATTTCCAGGATTAACCAAAAAGCAGCAAATAAGAATTTGTAAAACTATAAAAAAAATAATCTTAAAGTAAATATGTTTTCAAATAAATCAAGATCTTTAGTTCTGCTAAAAAATAAAAAAAATTTAATATTTAATATTCCAAATTTTATAATAATTAATATTTTTGATTGGAAAAAAAATAAAAAAGACGTTTTTAAAAAAATAAAAAAAAAATTTAAAAATGATTTTTTAATTATAAGATCTGCTGCTTCTGACGAGGACAAAAAATACAATTCAAGTGCCGGAAAATATCAGTCTATTGAAAATGTAAAAGCTTCAAATAAAAATAAGCTGGAGAAATCTATTAATCTAGTAGCGCTATCTATTAGAAAAAAAAGAAAATTAAATAATGCAGATGAAATAATAGTTCAAAAAATGATTAAAAATGTTTCATTAAGTGGGGTTGTTTTTACAAAATTAATTGAAAATGGATCAAATTATTATTCAATCAATTATGACGATATATCTGGTAAAACAAATCTTGTAACTTCTGGTATTTCAGAAAATTCAAACAAGATGTTGTATGTGAGAAAAGGATATATTGATTGCCTGAGATCTAAAAGATTTTTAATCTTGAATAAAGCTGTTAAAAATTTGGAAGAAAATTTAGGCTCTGACGAACTTGATATTGAGTTTGGAGTAGATAAAAATTTAAAACCATATCTTTTTCAAGTTAGGACACTTATTTTTGGAGGAAAAAATAAAAAAAAATTGAGAGAAAAAGTAAATAAAAAACTAGATCAAATATCTAATAAAATTGAGAAAGAGTTACAAAGAAAGCATTCAATATATGGAAAAAAAGGAATGTTTGGAAATATGCCAGATTGGAATCCAGCTGAAATTATTGGTCAATATCCCTCAGATCTTTCAAAATCTCTTTTTTCTACACTTATTACAAATGATATTTGGGCAAAAGCGAGAGGAGAAATTGGATACCATTCTTTAAAAAAAAAAAAAACTTATTTATTATTTTGGTGGACAACCCTTTGTGGACGTAAGATTGAGTTTTAACTCTTTTTTGTTAAAAAACACTCCATCAAGTATTAAAGAGAAATTAGTGAACCATTGGATAAATCTTTTAAAACTTCATCCAGAATATCACGATAAAGTAGAATTTCTTATTAGTTTAAATTGCTTCACTTTTGATGACAGCAAATCAATACAATATAAATTACCAAAAAACATATCGTTAAAAGACAAAAAAACTTTATTAAGCTCATTAAAAAAGATTACTCTAAATTTTATTAAAGAAAAAAAAATCATCGACAAACAAATAAAAAAAATAATTAAATTAGATGAGGAAAAATTCAAAGAATTCAAGACTAATGATATAATAGATAAAATAAAATTAAAGATTAGATTATGTAAAAACTTAGGCACTCTACCATTTTCTATTTTGGCAAGATTTGCATTTATATCATTTTCAATATTGAAGTCATTAATTAAACAAAAGATTATAACTCGACAAGAAAAAGATAATTTTTTAAGAAGTATCAAAAATGTAACTACAATTTTTTTAGAAGACATAGGAAATTATAAATTAGGAAAAATAACAAAAAATGTTTTTTACAAAAAATATGGCCATCTACGACCTGGAACATACGATATACTCTCAAAAAACTATCGAGAATCTGCCATATTGTCAAAAATTGATAATAAAAAAAATTTAATAACACAGAATAAAAAATTTATCTTATCAAATAAATCTAAAAATAAATTTAAAAAAATATTATATAAAAATAATATAAATAACTTAGAACCAGATGAATTTTTTGATTTTTTTCATAAATCGATAAAATACAGGGAACAAGCAAAATTTGTTTACAGTAAATCCATAAATCAAATTTTAATTATGTTAATAAAATACGGTAAAAATTATAAGTTGAATAAAAAACAAGTCTCGTTTCTTGACTTAAATAGCATTTTTTCTATAGAAAAAAAATTATCCAATTATAAAGAAAAAAAAGCAAGATTAGAACAATTGATAAAAAAAAATATTAATTATGATGAAATTAATAAACGGATAAAATTGCCACAATTAATTTATGATAAGGAAGCTGCGCACATTATACCCCATATAACAAGTACACCAAATTTTATAACTACAAAAAAAATAGCATCTAAATTCAGAGAAATAAATTCACGTAATTTAAATGTTAAAATATCAAATAAAATTGTACTAATAGAGAACGCTGATCCAGGATTTGACTGGATATTTGACAAAGGAATTAACGGACTTATTACTAAATACGGAGGTGCAAATTCTCACATGGCTATTAGATGTAGCGAATTAAATTTACCAGCAGCTATTGGGATAGGAGAAAAAAAGTATATAGAAATTACAAATACTAAAAATAAAAATATTGAGCTAAACTGCTTGATGAAAAAAATAGATATTATTAAATGGTAATTTGGATAATTGGAAAATCAGGAGCCGGGAAAACAACAGTTGGCAGGTTGGTTTATAAGGCTTTAAAAAAGAAAGAAAAAAACACGATTTTTTTAGATGGAGATCAAATAAGAAAAATATGGGGAAAAAATTTAGGCCATTCTTTAAACGGAAGAAGGTTAAATGCAAACTACATATTTAAACTTTGTGAAATGCTTGATAAACAACAAATTAACGTAATTTGTAGCATTATTTCAATTTTTCCTGATCTACAAAAAAAAGCTAGAAAAGTATATAAAAAATTTTTCCTTACTTTTTTAAAGGTACCGATTAAAATTCTTAAAGCCTCTAGAGACAAAAAAAAAATTTATAAAAATTATTTTTCAAAAAAAATAAAAAATGTTGTTGGTATAGATATTCCGTTTCCGAAACCTTATAGACCCGATTTAATTTGTAACTCTTATGGTAAAAATACGCCCCTTAAAATCAAAAATGATATTTGTAGAAAACTTAGAATAGATGATTGAGATTATTTTATATATTCTTTTCATTATTCTTATGTTTGAACTTTGCATTAAAAACTTAATCATAAGCATAAGAAAAAAATTTCAATGGATGATCTTAAAACGGATTGATGAAATTCCAGTTTATAAAAAAGAGTTAATAAAAAAATTTAATAAGAATACCTTTAATTATATTTTAGGTTGGGATAATAAAAAAAATTCAAGTAGAACCGAAGATATTAAATCTGCAGGTGAATTATCAAAAAAAAAATATAAAAAAGCAACTTATTCATTTAATAAATTAGGTGCTAGAAAAGATATAATAAATGAAAAAAAAAAAAAAACTTATGCTAGTTTCGGGGATTCTTTTGTTTTTTGCAAACATGTTAACAACGATCAAACTTGGCAAAATGAGCTATCACAACTTACTAAATCTTACGTAGTAAATTATGGTGTTAATAATTATGGCGTTGATCAAGCTTTTATAAAATACCAAAAAAAAAAGATAAATTCAAAAATAGTATTTTTAGGTTTTGTGCCTGAGACAATTATCAGAGTGCACAGTAACTGGAAACACTATAGTGAATATGGAAATATTTTAGGTTTCAAACCTAGATTTGAATACAATAAAAATAAATTACAATTAATTAAAAATATATTAAATGACCCAAATAAATTGTTGCTTGAAAAGACAAGAAGAAAAATTATAAATTCAGCTCAAAAAAAAGACTTTTGGTATAAAAATAAATTTTCTAATGATGTTCTGTCTTTTCCTTTCGCTATTAAAACTTTAAAAAATTTTAAAAGAAACTATTCTATTTTTTTTTATTTTATAATTTTCTTCGTAACTAAAAAAAATTATTTTTATAACTTAGCATGGAAACAAGTTTTGTCTGCAAATTTTAAACTTGTAATATCAAGTTATAAATCTCAAAAGTTACAGCGACTTTTAGTAGAAATAATAAAACAATTTGTGAAAGAAGTAAAAAAAAATAAATCAATTCCTATTATTGTTGTTTTTCCATATAAAAAAGATTTAGATCATTTAAAAAAAAATAAAAGTAAATATTATATTAATTTTCTAGATCAATTAAAAAGTATTACTAATCTAATTGATTTGTCAGATGTATTGGTAAAAAAAAATTATTCAAATTATTATACTTCTGACTACTTTGGCGCACATCTTAATAAAAAAGGAAACAAAATATGTGCTAAAATAATTTTTAATAAATTAAAAAAATTATGAAAAAAATACTTGTGACGCAAAGAATGTATATAGACAAACACACTAAAGAGTACAGAGATGCTATGGATATAAACCTTTCTAAATTTTTAATAGAGTCAAAATTATTGCCAATTATTGTACCCAATTCATTATCTAAATTTTCAAATAAAAATTTTGACACTTATCTAAATGCTATAAAACCCGATGGATTATTATTATCTGGTGGTGAAGATTTTGGTATTAATAAAATTAGAGATATTACTGAGCTAATGTTGTTAAAACATTTTACCCAAAAAAAGTTGCCAATTATTGGTATTTGTAGGGGAATGTTATTATTGTCAAAATTTTTTGGTGCAAAATTGGGTAAAATTTCGGGACACGTTCGAACCAGACATCAATGCATAATATCGACTAAAGACAAATTATTTCCAAAAAACATTAACTCGTATCACAACTTTAATATAAGAAATTGTCCTAAAAATTTTTATATAACCGTTAAATCTAATGACAACTCAATTGAAGCTATTAAACATAAAAAATTCAAATGGGAGGGCTGGATGTGGCATCCCGAAAGAGAGCATAAATTTAATTCCTATTCAAAAAAAAGAATGTTTAAAATTTTTAATTAACATGAAAAAAAAAATTATAGGAATTATTTTAGCAGCTGGTTCTGGGAATAGATTGCAAAAATACAACAAGCCAAAGGGAACAATAAATATTAAGAATAATCTTAGCATTTTAGATAATATTATTAATATTTTTAGAAAAAAAAGTATTTTCAAATTTAAAATTATAACAGGCTTTAAATCAAATTTATTGATATATCCAAAAGCTGAAAAAATTTATAATAAGAAATGGAAGTCTTCTAATATGATATCTAGTTTAATTTGTGCTGAAAAAACTCTTCAAAAAAATTCGTGTGTAGTTTCTTATTCTGATATTTATTATGAGCATTCAGCAATATCAAAATTAATTAATTGTAATGATGATATTGCTATTTGTTATTACTCCAAATGGAAAAATTTATGGATAAGGCGTTTTAGAAATCCTTTAATAGATGCGGAAACATTTAAAATAGATAAAAAATTTTACTTAACGGAAATAGGCAATAAACCCAAAACAATTAAAGAAATAAAAGGCCAATACATGGGAATTATTTTTTTTAAACCCTCTGGATGGAAAAAAATTAAACGTTTAATTTCACAGTACAAATTTCTGGCTAACTTAAGTGTTACTGAACTATTTAGCTTTGCTATTAAAAAAAAAATTAAAATTAAAGCCATTAAATATGATGATCTTTTTTTTGAAATTGATACAAAAAAAGATCTAGACGTTATGAGGCATGATTTAAAAAATATTAAAATTTCTTAATGAAAAAGATATTAATACTTTACGACGAAATTGACCTTATGTCAGAAAAAGAAATGATTTATTTCAATGAAATCATTCGGTCAAGACACCTTATTTTCAACAGGGAAAATTTAAAAAACGTAAATCAAAATTTTTTTGATCCATATGGTTTGACAGAAAAATTACTTTATGATGATGCAAAATATCTAGACAAAGTTTTCAATAAATATCTCAATAAAATTTCCATTGGATTAAATAATCTGCATAATCAAAAAAATTCATTAAAATATTGGAATATAATATTAGGAGTCTGGTTAAGAGATTTTATCTACACATCTTACAATAGGTTTAGAACATTAAGAGAAGGATTGAAAAAATTTAACATTAATGAAATAATATTAATTGAAAATAAAAAAAATAATTTTCCAATCATAGAAAGTACAGATTTTAATAAATATACTAATAATTTATTTTTTGATGCTATTTTGATTTCAAATATTTTTAAAAATCTTGAAAAAAATAATGGTATAAAAATTATAAGATCTGAAGACACATTTTATCCAACTAACCTTAATTTAAAATATAAAAAAAAAAGTATTAGATCTACTATATTAAAATTTATATCAAAAATATTAAATTTTTTAAGCGGTTATAAAAATGCAAAATATTTCGTATTAAAATCATATTTAAGTTTATTTGAAGAAATCAAACTTAATTTTATATTAAACAAAAAATTTCAGTTTAATGAGTATCCCACTATAGAATATAATGAAAAAAAAATTAATTTATCTTTAAGATCAAATTTAAATTTTAATAATGATTCAGAAAATGAGTTTGAAACTATATTAAATAAAATAATGGCAGATTATATTCCAATGACAGTCATTGAGAATTATAAACAAGTAGAAGATTTTATAAAAAGTAAATTGAATTGGCCACACAATCCGCAACTTATTTTTACTAGCAATTCTTTTGGTGATGGTGGTCCTACACAATTTTGGATAGCACAAAAAACAGAGAAAGGAACAAAATATTATATTGGGCAGCACGGGGGTGGTTATTTAGAGTTATATGATAAAAAATTAAGAGTTGAAATTAAGCCAGCTGATGGAATGATTGCGTGGGGAAAAAAAGTTTTTGATAATAAATTTTTTTCAGCGTTTAATTTTACAGTTTTAAATAGAAAAAAAAATAACTTTTTGGGTAAAAAATTAATGATAGTATTTAGATCATCTGGCGTAAGAACAGTACCATTTGATAGGTTTGAATATGGCAAAATACTATATGAAAAATCATCTGAAATTGTTAAAAACTTAAGTGAAGAAATTAAAAAAGAAACATTATTAAGATTACATCCAAATTACAAAAAAGGAATTTATTTGACTTTTGATGAATTTTTAAAAAAAAATAAATATTTAAAAATTGATAGCACAACAAAGTATTTTAAATTGTTAAAAAATTCAAAGATAGTAATATTTAACGATTTTAGCAGCGGATTTTTTCAAAATTTAACTTTAGATTATCCTTCAATAGTTTTTTCGCCATTAGGATTAAGTTTTATTCATAATGAAAATAAAGGTGACTTTGAAGAATTAATTAAGATAAAATTAATTTTTACCGATGTGAAGAGTTTAAATAATCATTTAAATGAAATATGGAATAATACTGAAGCATGGTGGAATGACACATCCAATGTTAAAGTCCGTAAAATATTTTTAGAAAAATATAGTTTAGAACCTCCTGTAAATGGTTTAAGTGAATTTTCAAATATATTAAAAAAGTTTAATTGACCGAAGCCCAGCTTTAAAAAATATAAAGATTTTTAAATTAATTGTGTATTTGTTCATAAATTGAACATAATACTGTACATTATTAAAAAAGATAGTATAAACTATTTTTAATTTTTATGAGTGAACACTGGTCAAGTCCAAATTTACTTCCAAAAAAACTTTTGTTTGTGGATGGAATAACAAGATCTGGCAAATCAATGGTCGCTCCTGTGGTTTCATCATATAAAAAAACTTACACTTTTCAACATCAAGCCATACTTGATAATTTAATGCCACTAGTTAGGAAAGGCTCAATCAGCCACAATGCAGCAAAGTCCATAATAACATTATATTTTAATCAAAATCTTTATAATTTAAATATTTCTAGACAAATAAATCTACGTCCTGATGATAATAGCAGCGTGCTTAACGACAAAGATTATCAACTATTTAAAAAAAATTTAAAAAAAAAAGAAGGTGATTATGTAATTAATGAAATAAAAAAAAAAAATTATTTACCGATTTATATTTCTCATGATTTGTTAGCGATGATTAATGATTTTGAAAAACTAAAACTTCCCTACCAAATTATTTATGCTTATCGACACCCTATAGACAATGTTTTTTCTTTGGTTAAAAGATATGAAAAAGTAAAAGCAAATAATAAACTTAAATACAATTATAATAATCCTAGAATTTATGGAATGATGATAAAAAAAAATAATATTCTAATGCCGTACTTTGCAGCAGGAAAAGAAAAATATTTTTTGAGCTTAAATCATGCAGAAAAATATGTATTTTATTATTTAGATAGCTTAAAAAATGCTATTTCTAATTATAAAAAGTTTAATAAAAAGAAAAAAATTTTCTTTTTAAGGTACGATGACTTTGCCATGGATACGAATGAAGAATTAAAAAAAATATCAAAATTCTTTAACTTAAAAATTTCAAATTTTACAAAAAAATCATTAAGTCTTAATAAACTTCCAAGAAAAATAGATATACATTACAGAGAAGAGAAAAAAAAAATTTTACAAAAAATGTTAAAAAAAGAATATTATAACGAGCTTATTGAGATCTCAAAAAAATATGATAACAAATCTTTATTTTGAGTCTAAGAATTTACAATTCATTATAAGGCAGTATATTGACTAGAAATTTGTATTAATATATAAATTAAACACTGTTAATGAAATCATTTCTTATGAAGTTTACCTCAAAACATTTATCAAATTTTTTTCTCATCACATCTATAATTGCACTTTTTTACTTGATTTATAGAGAAAGAATTTTCCATGAAGGGCAATTATTTTCATATTATTTAAATTATTATATAGCAGTTTTAGTGATAATTTTTTTTTCACTATTTTCTTTTCTTTTATCTAAAAATTTTAAAGCAAATTTTATTTTGGTGGCATGTTCTTTAATATTTGCATTTTTTTTAATAGAATTTTTTTTAATTTATCAATTTTCATATGAGTCAAAATCAATTAAAAAATACATAGAAGAAAATCAAATAAATTATGACATAAGGTCAAAAGAAGAGGTTTATTTAAAATTAAAAGAGACTGATTCAAGTGCGACTGTTAGTATTTCACCAGCAACCTTCATAGATAATAAAATTTTATCACGTTCTAAAATTTACCCTCTATCAGGTATTAGCAATAGTAAAACAATCTTTTGCAACGAACTTGGCTATTGGGCTACTTACGATAGTGACAGATATGGTTTCAAAAATCCCAATGAAGAATGGGACAAAAAAGAAAATTTAGAATTTGTTTTTATTGGCGACTCATTTACTCAAGGTGCATGCGTAAACACTGATGATGATATTGCTGGCAATGTAAGAAAATTTTTGGAAGGTAGCAATAAAAATTCTGGTGTTTTGAATTTTGGTTTTAGAGGACAAGGACCATTAGGAGAGTATGCCTTGCTAAGAGAGTATTTGCCTGAAGTAAAAACTAAAAGAGTCGTTTTAATATATTTTGAAAATGACCTCGGAAACTTGATGAATGAATATAGGCAAAAATTTTTGTTAAATTATCTTAATGATATTAATTTTAAACAAAATCTTATTTTAAAAAATGAAGAAAAAGATAAATTTTTAAGATCTATAGTTCAAAAAATTTTAAATAAACGAATTAAATACTCTAATTCTTTTTTTAATAAATATATTATAAAATTAGTCAAGTTAGAAAATGTAAGAAAAATTTTTTTAAACACTCAGCCAACAGTTAGCGACGAATATAAAGACATTTTAAAAAAAACAAAATCTTTAGTTGAAGAAAATAATTCTAAAATGTATTTTGTTTATTTGCCATCTCATAAAAAATATCAAAAATCATTTTTAAAAAGGACAATATGGACTAAATTAAGAGGTCCTATAGAAAATCATAGTTTTAATTCATATAATGAAGTTATTAATCTTGTTAAAAGCATGAATATTCCTTTAATCGATTTACACCAAGACCTTTTTAAATCCATGGATGATCCAATGTCAGTTGTACCATTTAGAGGTAATGGTCATTTTAACGAGGAAGGATACTATTTGGTCGCAAAGAAAATTTTTGACAAAATAATAAAACTAGAAAAAAATGATCAATAAATAATTTTCTATGACAATCAAAGTTTCCGTCCTAATGACTGTGTTTAATGCTGAAAATTTTTTAAAATATTCAGTGAATAGTATTATCAGACAGTCATTTTCAGATTGGGAACTTGTTATTGTCGATGATTGTTCTCAAGATAATTCTTTAAATATTATTAAATCATTTAAAAATAAAAAAATTAAAATCTATGAGTTAAAAAAACACTTTGGAAGAACAAAAGCTTTAAATTATGGCTTGGATAAATGTAAGGGTAAATATGTAGCAATCTTAGATGCTGATGATATCTCCAAAAAAAATAGACTTAAAAAACAATTTGAATTTTTAGAAAAAAACAAAAGTTTCAAAATGGTAAGCTCTTGGTTTACATGGTTTCATATAAATAAAAATCTTAAAATTTTAGGCACACCAATTATAAACGATAGTATTTTTCGAAAACATTTGATCCAAAACATAATTGCACATTCAACCGTGATGTTTCTAAAGACATTTGCTTTAAAATTAGGAAATTATCCAAATAAACTAAAATACTCTCAAGATTATGGATTGATTTTGAAATTTTTTAAATTTTCAAAAATAAAAATTCTTCCTATTTGTCTCACGGATTGTATAATTCACTCTAATAGTATGACTTTTTCAAAAAAATATAAAAAAATAGTCATAGAAGATTTTATTGAAAATTTAAATTATATTAGAAAAAATTTTAATTTAAATATTCTTGAAAAAGCCATCATTTTTTGGAGAAGTACAAAAAGTAAATTAAATTTATTATTAATTAAGTAAATGAGAAAAATTTCAATAAAAGAGGCAATAAATGAAGATTTAGGAAATATAAATATTTTGTTGATCACGGGCGTGTAGTTCAGTGGTAGAACGCTACGTTGACATCGTAGAGGTCATAAGTTCAATTCTTATCACGCCCACCAAAAGCTTGTAATTTAGAGACAATCACTTGTTTACATATTAAAGTAAAAATACTATAAAGTTATGCCTGGTAATTATTGCGAAGGGGCCACACCCGATCCCATTTCGAACTCGGAAGTTAAGTCCTTCAGCGCCGATGGTACTTTGTCTTAAGATATGGGAGAGTAGGACGTTGCCAGGCTTTTAA
>MDTF01019052.1_pt1 | contig 22787 bp, 17 predicted proteins | sample 811191 | NCBI WGS metagenome assembly MDTF01 (sample SAMN05326649, study PRJNA326480) | marine metagenome | isolation source: seawater | place: Southern Ocean | collected 2011
AAAAGAAGTGATTTTTTCTATATTTTCAGAATCTTGAACTAGCCACAAACGATGTAGCCTTTTATCAGTTGTTGAAAATTCATATTCTGGTCTTTCTTTTTTTATTGTAAGAAGTAAATCATCAAAAGCCACATCATCTTCATGCATCAATAGAACAGGTTCAGCATTAAATCCAGTTGCTTTTAGATAGGTTTCAAATAACTGCTCTCTTTTTTTAATGGTTCCCTCATGTTTTTTTATAACTCCATTAGTATAGTCATCTACTGCAGTAGCGGCAATTATACCACAAAAAGAATCAAAAAGATCAGAGCTTTCATACACATAAAATGATGGAGTATCTTCTTTAATAAAGATATTGTTTTCTTTAAACTCTTCATAGCAGTTATGCACCATATGAAAACGCTGTTCTCCAGAAATTTCTTGATGATTTTTATAACCTGGATGTATGATATGTAGAAATGTAAATGGATTAAATTCTAGTTTTGCTTCTAGTTCGGATGGTGTATAAGCCTCGTAAGATTTAGAGGATACCAAAGCTACTTTATCTCGACTTGGTCTTACTGCTTTAAAAGGTTTTACAATGGCCATTGCTACTATTATATTTTAAAAATTATCAAATTTATTTACAATTAATACTAATTAATTGGTCTTTAAATAATCATTTTTAAGCTTTTAATAATGTTATTATTTGTGTTGCTAATTCTGTTCCTATTCTATCTTGTGCTTCAATAGTAGCAGCACCTATATGTGGTGTTAGAGATAATTCTGGATTCATCAATAATTGAATCTCTGGAGCAGGTTCTTTTTCAAAAACATCCAACCCTGCAAATTTTACTTTTTCAGTTTTGATGGCTTTAATTAATGCCATTTCATCAATAACACCTCCTCTAGCAGCATTTACAATACCAACACCTGTTTTCATCTTTGAAATTTCTTTTTCTCCGATTACATAGTGTTCTTGAACTGGGACATGTAAACTAATGAAGTCACTCTCTTTTAATAAGGTATCTAAATCTGATGTTTCTATTGAAATAGTGATACTTTGACCATTAAAAAACTCTATGGTAATGGGAGCGCTTTCTGTAAAATGGTCATTGGCAATAACTTCCATGCCTAACCCTAATGCAATCTTTGCAACTTCTTGACCTATTCTTCCAAAACCTATGATACCAATTTTTTTTCCTCTGAGTTCAGAACCTGCAGCATATGCTTTTTTTAAATCTTTAAAACGAGAATCTCCTTCTAGAGGCATTTCTCTGTTAGATTGATGTAAGAAACGAACCATTCCAAAAAGGTGAGCAAAAACTAATTCAGCAACAGAACTAGAGGAGGCAGCAGGTGTATTGATAACATGTAAACCTTGTTCCCTAGCATAATCAACATCAATATTATCCATACCAACACCACCACGTCCAATTAACTTAATACTAGGGCAAGCATCAATTAATTCTTGTCTTACTTGCGTGGCACTTCTAACTAATATTGCATCTATTTGATGTTTATTGATGAAATTTTCTAATTGTACTTGAGAAACTTTTGTTGTAATTACTTCAAAACCTTGTTGTAGTAGGGCATCAACTCCACTTTGTGAAATTCCGTCGTTTGCTAATATTTTCATTTTATACTTTTCTTTCTAATTCTTGCATGGTATCAACCAAAACTTGTACACTAAACAAAGGCAATGCATTATACATGCTTGCTCTGTAACCACCAACACTCCTATGACCATTTAAGCCGTTAATACCCGCTTCTTTCCACATAGTATCAAACTTTTCTGTCAGCGAAGCATCTGTTAGTATAAAAGTAGCATTCATATTACTTCTGTCTTCTTTGGCAACTATTCCCATAAAAAGAGGATTCCGGTCAATTTCAGTGTATAAAAGTGTCGCTTTTTTATTGTTTACTTCTTCAATGAATTTAATTCCACCTAAATCTTTTAACCACTGCATGGTTAACATTGAAACATATACTGCAAAGACAGAGGGTGTATTTGCCATACTATCTTTAGTAATATGCACTTGATAATCTAGCATTGTAGGTATGTGTCTTTCTACTTTTCCTAAAATATCTTCTTTAATAATAACAAGAGTAGTTCCAGCAGGACCCATATTTTTCTGGGCACCTGCATAGATCAAATCAAATTTATTGAAATCTAATTGACGTGAAAAAATATCTGAACTCATATCACAAATTAGAGAAACATTTGTTTCTGGAAATGCTTTCATTTGTGTGCCTACAATAGTATTGTTACTTGTACAGTGAAAATAATCTGAATCTATAGGAATAGTATATCCTTTGGGAATGTAATTAAAACCTTTGTCTTTTGAAGAACCAACTTCTACGACTTCTCCAAAAGCTTTTGCTTCTTTAATAGCGTTTTTTGACCAAGTACCTGTATTCAAATACGCAGCTTTTTTATTTAATAAATTATAAGCGACCATTAAGAACTCTAGACTTGCTCCCCCTTGCAGAAATATTGCTTTGTATCCTTTATTTTTAAGACCTAATAGCTCTAAGGCTAAAGATCTGGCAGTATCCATAACGTTTACAAAAGATTTGCTTCTGTGAGATATTTCAATTAAAGATAAATTATCATCGTTAAAATTAAGTACAGCTTCAGATGCCTTTTGTAAAACTTCTTGGGGTAAAATGCAGGGACCTGCACTAAAATTATGTTTTTTCATTTTGTCTTATTTTAAAGTGGCAAATTTCTAAATTTTTCGTGAATATGATGCCTTTATAAATTAAATTTTAGATAAAAATTTAATTGTATTTACTCCATCAGCATAATCCCACAACTCAGGATGTTGTGTCTGACCAAATTTTACTTCTTTTTTTATGAAATTATTGGCAACAACACATTGTATATTTTCAGATTCTTCATCAATTTTTATTTTTAAATCATTAAGATTTTCATAGTATTCATAAAAAACAGTTGCAATAGGAGAAGCAATACTTTTGTCTTCTTTAATCATTAGAAAACCATTTTCTAGCATAGAAAACTCGCTCATCAAATAGACTGCTTTATTATAATCGTAATTGTTAGCATATTTTGCATTATTAATGATTTCATGTTGTTTATACATTCCTTGAAAAAATAGATCAAAGTCAAATCCTTTAGGTACAAACAATTTAGAAACGCTTCTACACCCCAAACCAAAATAACGAAAAATATCATCACTAAGATTTTCGAAATCTTTTTTAGATTCATTTCCCGTAATAACTGCAATAGAATTTCTATTCTTACGAATAATATTGGGTTTGTTTTTAAAGTAATACTCAAAATAACGAGTGGTATTTGTACTGCCTGTGGCTATTACTGCATCAAACCCTTCAATTTTTTCTTCAGTAAAAGATATTTTTCCTTTAAAATATTCCTGTATATCTTCTAAGTATTTTGCTAAAAAAGGAATAAGATGTTTGTCATTTGAAGATTGTTTAACCAAAACAGAATGACCAGATATGAGTACTGATAAAAAATCATGAAAACCTACTAACGGAATATTCCCGGCCATAACTATAGCAACAGTTTTTGAGGAATTTTCTACAATGGTTTCTTTTGAAATCCATGCTTTTAAATTATCTTTAGCCAAAGCTTTTGTCCAGCTTTCAATGGCGAATAGTATAGCGTCCTTGGTAAACCAAGAATTGTATTCACTAGCCAATTTTATTTGATGTTTAAATCCATTAAAAAATAATTCATTGTGAATTACTGTTGTTGATTTTTCAATTTTTTTAGTAGAAAACTGACTTAAAAAATCACCTAATGCTGCAAAAGCATCAATTCTATTTTGAATACTACTCATTTATTTTGGTTGCTATCTTTTTAGGGTTTATTTTTGCATTGCAAAGTTACACAAACTAAAGAGAATAACGATGGCGATCATCATTACAGACGAATGTATAAATTGCGGGGCTTGCGAACCCGAATGCCCAAACACAGCCATTTATGAAGGTGCTGATGATTGGAAGTTTTCAGATGGAACAGATTTAACTGGGAATATAGTATTACCTAATGGTAATACTGTAAATTCTGATGATGAACAAGAGCCAATTTCTGATGAAATTTATTATATAGTGGCTGATAAATGTACAGAATGTGTTGGTTTTCATGAAGAACCACAATGTGCAGCTGTTTGTCCTGTAGATTGCTGTGTACCTGATGAAGATAATATAGAAACAAATGAAGAATTAGAAGGAAAGCAACAATTTATGCACAGTGAATCTTAAATTACCTTTAAAGAAATAAAGTAAAACGCTCCGATAGAACTATCGAAGCGTTTTTTTATGGTCTAAAAAATAAATTTAATAATCTTTTGAAATTCAAATATTAAACATAGATGTTGTTATTTATTTATCGAATTCAGTTTTTCTAAACATAACTTTTTAAAATAAATACTTTTCAATATCATAATATAATCATGAGTATTTGTAGTGCAATTTAATGTTAATCTTCAATATTCTAGTATATTTGCAATCGCAAAATTAAAATACATGAGAGCTGGAATTGTAGGATTACCAAACGTTGGAAAATCAACCTTATTTAATTGCTTGTCGAATGCAAAAGCGCAAAGTGCAAACTTTCCTTTTTGTACGATAGAACCAAATATAGGAGTTGTTAATGTACCAGATACTCGTTTAGAGAAATTAGAAGAGTTGGTAAATCCGGAAAGAGTATTACCAGCTACGGTAGAGATTGTTGATATAGCAGGCTTAGTCAAAGGTGCAAGCAAAGGAGAGGGTTTAGGAAATCAATTTTTAGCAAACATTCGTGAGACAGATGCTTTATTGCACGTGTTACGTTGTTTTGATAATGATAATATTATACATGTTGATAATTCAATTAATCCAGTAAGAGACAAAGAAACAATAGACATAGAATTACAATTAAAAGATTTAGAAACTGTTCAAAAGCGTTTAGAGCGTGTAAAAAGAACTGCGAAAACAGGAAATAAAGAAGCCCAAGCAGAATTAGTAGTACTTTTAAAAGTAGAAAATACTTTACTGCAAGGAATTTCTATAAGAGCTATCGATTTTAACGAAAAAGAAGAAGAATTTGTGACATCCTTACAGTTCATTACTGCGAAACCTGTTTTGTATGTATGTAATGTAGATGAAAAATCAGCTGTTACTGGGAACTCTTATGTTGATAAAGTAAAAGACGCTGTGAAAGATGAGAGCGCAGAAGTAATTGTTTTGGCTGTTGGAACGGAAGCAGATATTACAGAATTAGAGGACTATGAAGAGCGTCAGTTATTTTTAGAAGACATGGGTTTAAAAGAAGCAGGAGTTTCTCGTTTAATTCGTTCTGCTTATAAATTATTAAACCTTCAAACTTATTTTACAGCAGGTGTAAAGGAGGTAAGAGCTTGGACAATTCCTGTTGGTGCTACAGGTCCAAAAGCTGCAGGAGTTATACATACTGATTTTGAAAAAGGATTTATTCGGGCTGAAACTATTAGTTACGAAGATTATGTCACTTATGGAACGGAAGCCAAAGTAAAAGAAGCTGGAAAAATGAGAGTTGAAGGGAAAGAATATATAGTTCAAGATGGAGATGTAATGCACTTTAGGTTTAATGTATAATTTTAGTTAAAGTAAAATCATAATATATTTAAAAAGTCTCTCTTAAGTGACAGGTTTAGAATAGTCTTTCCTTACTTCATTTGGATCTCGAACTTTTAATGTTAAATTATGATTGTTTCCAAAAACCTGAGCTAATATTTCTCCTTGAATAAATTTATTAAAGAAAGCGCGATCAGTTTTTAAGCAGATACATAAATTATTCTCAATACTATCGTTTACAAAGTCTGTAATTTTAGAATTTGGAATGATTTTATTAGAATCACACTTTTCAGATTTTATTTAAGACATAGTAGTAAGTTTTTTTTAATTTTTTATCCTTTATAAAATGGTAACTTTATAATAGTAGCGGGAATTGCTTTTTTACGAACTTGAATAAAAATTTCATTTCCTGGTTTTGAAATTTCTTTTGGTACGTATCCCATTCCAATTCCTTTGCCCAATGATGGACTCATTGTTCCTGAAGTTACAATTCCAACTTCATTCCCTTCAGCATCTAAAATTATATAATCATGCCTAGGAATACCTCTTTCAGTTAATTCAAAAGCAACTAACCTCTTAGTAACCCCTTTTTCTTTCTGAGCTTTTAAATTATCAGCATTTACAAAGTTTTTGCTAAACTTGGTAATCCATCCTAAACCCGCTTCAATAGGGGAGGTATTATCATTGATGTCATTTCCATATAAACAGTATCCCATTTCTAAACGTAAGGTATCTCTTGCAGCCAAACCAATTGGTTTAATTCCATATGCTGCACCAGCTTCAAAAATTTTATTCCAAATTTGTTCTGCATCAGAGTTTTTACAATAAATCTCAAACCCACCAGAACCGGTATATCCCGTAGCTGAAATAATTACTTCTTCAATACCTGCAAAATCACTTATTTTAAATTTGTAAAAAGGGATTGCAGCCAAATCTAAAGAAGATAAGGATTGCATTGCTTCCACAGCTTTAGGTCCTTGAATTGCTAACAAAGAATAGTCTTCAGACAAATCCTTTAAATCAGCTTTAAATGTTTGGTTGTATTTAGAAATCCAATTCCAATCTTTTTCAATATTAGATGCATTTACAACTAGTAAATATTCATTTTCTTTAATCTTATAACAAATTAAATCATCTACAATTCCACCTCTATCATTTGGAAAACAACTATACTGTGCATCACCAATTTCTAGTTTTGATGCATCATTAGAAGTTACTTTCTGAATTAATGCTAACGCATTTTCTCCTGAAACTAAAAATTCTCCCATATGACTGACATCAAAAACACCAAGAGTATTTCTAACTGTTTTATGCTCTGCTGTTACACCTTCATATTGCACTGGCATATTGTATCCTGCAAAAGGAACCATTTTCGCACTTAATGCTTTATGAATATGACTTAATGCTGTATTTTTCATTTATTGTGTTTGTTAATTTATTCGTCTGCAAATGTATTGAAATTTCAGATAAAACTATATCGTTTTCGATAGCAAAACTTATGTTAATTAGTGATTGAATTTTAAGAATAAATAGTAGTTTTGATATTCTATTAAGAAATCGTCTTTATGAAAAAACTAAGTTTACTAGTGTTTGTAGTTCTATTTTATGTGGTTGGTTTTTCTCAATCTCGCATACCAACAGACTATTTATCCAAAGAATTTCATAAAAATAGACGAGAAATATTACGTTCTAAAATGCCAAAAAACTCGCTAGTCCTTTTATTTGCTAATGCAATAAGAAACAGAGCCAATGATGTTGATTATGTTTTTCATCAAGATCCAAATTTTTATTATCTAACGGGTTATAGGGAACCAAATGCTATTTTAATACTTTTTTCTGAAAATCAAACCGATGAGTTTGGAGCTACTTATGATGAGATTTTATATGTTCAAAAACGTGACAAAAGAGCTGAAATGTGGAATGGTAAGCGTCTTGGTATAGAAGGTGTTATAAATGAATTAGGATTTTCAAAAGCATTAAATGCTGATGATTTTATAAATACAAGTATTAACTTTAAAAAATTTGATGCTGTTTTTATTGAAAAATTTGAAGACGATTATCGAAATTTAGCAGGAGTAGATGTTTTTGATTTAGTGAAAACGTTTAAAATAAAATCTGGTTACAATCCTACTCTTTTTTTATCTAGAATGAAAGAATATGTTTACAAAAATATTGCAGAAACACCTGTAGAAAGTAGTGCTAATGTTGTTCGTATTATAGATAGGTTGGCTTCTCGCTCATCAGAAATTAAAAATGACGAACTATTGAATAACTATAAATCTGCACAAACAGAAGAATTAAAGAAAGAAACGAAGCAGAAGATAATATTAGAATTAAAACCAAAAACTAATATCAATCTTGATTTTTTAACTTCAAACTTAGCTACCATGAGAGAAGTTAAAACAGCGGAAGAACTTACCTTAGTAACAAAAGCTGTTAGAATTTCTGCTATAGGCCAAATTGAAGTAATGAAAGCTATGAAACCCCATATGTCAGAGACAGAAGTACAAGGAATCCATGAGTTTGTATACAAAAAATATGGTGCAGAATACGAAGGGTATCCTTCTATAGTTGGTGCTGGAAATAATGGCTGTATTTTACATTATATAGAAAATAATAAAACAAAAGTTGGTGACGAGTTAGTTTTGATGGATCTAGGGGCAGAATACAGAGGTTATACAGCAGATGTTACTAGGACTATTCCTGCAAATGGAAAATTCACTGTAGATCAAAAAGCGATTTATGATTTGGTATATAAAGCGCAAGAAGCAGGTATTGCAAACTATACAATAGGAACTAGTATGTCACAACCAAATCTTGTAGCAATAAAAATTATCAATTCAGGATTACTTAAATTAGGGATTATATCATCAATTGATGAAAAACATAATTATTTCCCTCATGGTACTTCTCATCACATAGGATTAGATGTTCACGACCCTGGTAACTATAGAAATTTTGAGGAAAATATGATTGTTACCATGGAACCTGGAATTTATATTCCAATAGGAAGTAATTGTGATGAAAAATATTGGGGAATTGGAGTACGAATTGAAGACGATATTTTAGTTACTAAAAATGGTCCAGTAAACCTATCCTCTGAAGCACCAAGAACAACTGAAAAAATAGAAATGATGATGGCTAAAAAATCTATATTAGACGAATTTGTTTTACCAAACTTAGATAAGTAATGGCAAAAACAGCAATAATTTTAGGTGCTACAGGCTTTATAGGAGGTCTATTGTTGAATAAATTAATTACTGATGATAGATATAAGTCTATCAAACTTTTTTCAAGAAATTCTGTTAATAATGATTCAAAAAAAATTAAAGAATACATCATAAATGTATTAGATTTAAAAAATCATAAAAATGATTTTATAGCTGACGAAGTATACTGCTGTTTAGGAACAACAAAAGCCAAAACTAAAGACAAGTCAATTTATAAGACAATCGACTACGGAATACCTTTGATGGCCGCAAGTCTATCAAAAGAAAACGGAATACAACGTTTTTTGGTTATCTCATCCATGGGCGCAGATGCATCTAGTTCTGTTTTTTATAACAAAACCAAAGGAGAAATGGAAAGGGATGTTATGAAACAACAAATAAAACAAACTTTCGTAGTAAGACCCTCTTTAATAGGAGGTAAACGCAAAGAATTTAGATTTGGAGAACGAGTTGGAAAAATAGGTATGACTATTTTAAAACCTTTACTAGTTGGAAGATTAAAAAAATATCGAATGATTGCTCCAGAAAAAATAGTAACCTGTCTCTTATTTCTCGCAAACAGTAAAAAAAATCAATCCATATTTAATTCTGAAGAAATAGAAAATATATATGAGCGAAGAACAACCAAATAACCCTTTACACGGCATTAAATTAGCCACGATGTTAGAACAACTATATTTAGAATATGGTTGGGAAGAATTAGGAAATATTTTAAATATTAACGCTTTCAAAAATAACCCTACTTATAAATCTAGTTTAAAGTTTTTGAGAACTACTTCTTGGGCAAGAGAGAAAGTGGAGAATTTATATTTAAAAACAATAATTAATTCGATATAATCTTCAAAACTAATTCTTTCGTTAATGGTTTTCCATTAGCGATTTTTTTGATGTTTTTAAAAGTGAAAATAAAATTACAATCATTTTTGTAATTAGAGCAGCCGTAAGCATTTTTCCCTTTAATAATAATTCCTTTATTGCATTTTGGACAAGGAATAATTTCTGACACCTCTACTGTTATTTTCTTTGGTTCTAGCTTAAATTTAAAGTTTTCATCGAAGCGAATTAAACCTTCAACTTTTCCAGCATTAGTTTTAAAACCCTTCAAATTAGTTGTTGATTTTTTATCTAACAATCGTATGAGTTGATTTTCTGAAATCTTTTTACCTAAGAATTCAAAAGTCATCACAAAATCACAAGTCTTATTATATTCTGAGCAACCAAAAGCATGAGAACCTTTTAACAGTCTTCCTATATTACATTTTGGACATGTTTTTCCTATAGCAGATTTTTTTTGAATAGATTTTTGAGTTTTATTTTTATTAGAAGAAGTAACAGATGATATTTTAGAAGAAGTATGAGAAATACGATTTGATGTCGTGTTTGAGCGCACTTCATAGACCAAATCATCTACCATTTTTTTCATATTCTTAATAAAAGTTCCGGCATTAAATTCACCACGTTCTATTTCTTTCAATCGTTTTTCCCAACGTCCAGTTAGTTCAGCAGATTTCAACAATTCATTGTCAATTAAATCAATTAAATCAATTCCTATTTGGGTTGGTAACACCAACTTTTTCTTACGTTCAATATATTTTCTTCTAAATAAAGTTTCAATGATACTTGCTCTAGTTGACGGCCTTCCAATACCATTTTCTTTCATTAATTCGCGCATTTCGTTATCATCAACTTGCTTTCCTGCAGTTTCCATAGCTCGTAATAAACTAGCTTCTGTGAAGTTTCTTGGCGGTTTTGTTTCCTTTTCTAAAAACGAAGGTTCATGTTTTCCTTTTTCACCTTTAATAAATGCAGGCAATATCAATTGTTCATTTAAATCTTTTTTTATTTTACTCTCTTCTGTTTCAAAAGCTATTCGCCAACCTTTGGTTAAAATTTCTTTTCCACTTGTTTTAAAAGGAACTTCAGCTGCTTTACCAAGCACAGTAGTATTAGAAACGTCAGAATCTGGATAAAAAACACCAATAAACCTGCGAGTTATGATGTCATATATTTGCTGCTGATTGTATTGAAGTTTAGCTTGAATTCCTGTTGGAATTATAGCGTGGTGATCTGTAACTTTTTTATCATCAAAAATACGTTTAGATTTTTTTATTTTACTTCCTAAAAGAGTTTGTGTTAATTGGCTGTAATTTTTCAGTTTTGAAAGTATTCCTGATATTTTTGGATAAACATCATTGGGTAAAAAAGTAGTATCAACTCTTGGGTAGGTAACTACTTTCATTTCATATAACTTCTGAACCATTTTTAAAGTCTCATCTGCAGAAAAACCGAATTTATTATTACAATATACCTGTAAGCCTGTTAAATCAAATAGTCTTGGGGCATATTCTTTTCCTTTCTTTTTGGTAACAGAAACAATTTCAAAATCAGCTTCTTTTACTTTGTTTGCTAATAATTGTCCGTCTTTTTGTTGCAAAAAACGACCATCTTCGTAATTAAAAAGTATATTCCTGTAGTTCGTTTGTAATTCCCAATAAGGCTGTGGTTTAAATTCAGTAATTTCTTTAAAACGGTTAACCAACATAGCTAGGGTAGGAGTTTGAACTCTTCCAACAGATAAAACTTGCTTATATCCGCCATATTTTACGGTGTACAGTCGTGTTGCGTTTAAACCAAGAAGCCAATCTCCAATAGCTCTGGAAAACCCAGCATAATAAAGATTATCATATAGTTCTGAAGGTTTTAAATTTTTAAATCCTTCCTTGATAGCTTCTTCTGTCAATGAAGAAATCCACAATCGTTGAACTTTTCCTTTATAGTTACATTGATTAATTACCCATCGTTGAATAAGTTCTCCTTCTGTTCCAGCATCTCCACAATTGATAACAACATCAGCTTTTTCAAATAAAGACTTTACAATATTAAATTGTTTTTTAATACCCTTATCTCCAGTAACTTTGGTCTCAAAACGTTCTGGTAACATTGGTAAATTATTTAAATCCCAACTTTTCCAATGTGGTTTGTAATCTTTAGGTTCTAATAATGTACATAAATGACCAAAAGTGTAGGTTACTGCGTAGCCATTACCTTCGTAGTACCCATCTCGTTTGGTGTTGGCACCTAGGATATTAGCAATCTCTTTAGCAACGCTCGGCTTTTCTGCAATACAAACTTTCATTTATGAGTATAAAATAATCTAAATTAATGAGATATATTAGAACAATTTAAAAAAACACTTTTTCAAATGCTAATCTTTTAGCATTGTAATGGGTAAAGATAATACCACAATATACGTAACCTAATTTTTTAATTAGAAATTGCATTTCATGATTATCTTCATGAGTATCAATCTTTAAGCTTTTGATATTTTTATCACGTAATTGTTGATGAAAATTATGTAAAATAAAAGTAGCAATACCTAAGTTTTTATATTCTTTACCAATAGCTAATCTATGAATAACACCATATGTTTCAGACTCACAAGTAATCCACTTGCCATCAATTTCTTTGTATGTAGGCTCAGGATGAGTGGTAAACATAGAAGTTGCTATGACTTGATTATGATCATTTAAAACAATATAGCTTTTATTATTAGCGATATCATTTTCTATCTGCTCTTTATTAGGATAGCCGTTTTGCCACTGATCTATCTGTGATGACGCCAAATGAATTTTAGCATCATCAATAATTTCTAAAATTTTTTTGATATTTGAAGGGACTGAAAGTTGTAATTTCATAATTTAATTAAAATTAAAAAAAATATCAGTATTTAAATTTCTATAATCTCTTGATTGTTCAATATATCTTTAAAAGTTTCTCTTTTACGAATTAGATAATCATTTCCTTCTAATATCATAACTTCTGCAGGTCTGTAACGAGAGTTGTAATTTGAAGCCATAGAAAAACAATAGGCTCCTGCATTTTGGAAACATAAAATATTACCTTCAGAAATTTCACTAATTCTTCTGTTAGAACCAAAAGTATCTGTTTCGCAGATATAGCCTACCACAGAGTAATAACGATCTCTTCCCTCAGGATTAGAAATGTTGGTGATATGATGATAAGAATCATACATCATTGGACGTATCAAATGATTAAAGCCACTATCTATGCTCGCAAAAACAGTAGAGGTAGTTTGTTTTACAACATTTACTTTTGAGAGAAAATAACCAGCTTCTGAGACTAAAAACTTTCCTGGTTCAAACATCAAGGTAACCTGTTTTCCAAAATCTTTACAAAAAGAATTGAAACGTTCGGAAAGTTGTACCCCTAGTTGTTCAATATCGGTAGAAATATCTCCTTCTTTATAGGGGACTTTAAACCCACTTCCAAAGTCAATAAAATTAATCGAATTAAATTGTTTTGCTACATCAAATAAAATCTCTGAAGCGCGCAAAAAGGTGTCAATATCTAAAATATCAGAACCTGTATGCATGTGTATGCCATTAATATGCATTCCTGTATTTTCAACAACACGTTTAATATGTGGAACTTGATGAACAGAAATCCCAAATTTTGAGTCGATATGCCCTACAGAAATCTTACTATTTCCACCAGCCATGATATGTGGATTAATCCTTATACATACAGGAATTTCTGGATGATTTTGACCAAATAATTCTAAAATAGAAAGATTGTCTATGTTTATTTGCACCCCTTTTTTAGCCACGTTTTCAATCTCTTCCAAAGAAACGCCATTAGGAGTATAAATAATTTTTTTTGGAGCAACACCAGCAGCAATTCCCAATTGTACTTCTTGAATAGAAACTGTATCCAATCCAGCTCCTAACTTTTTGAAATAACCTAGAATATTAATGTTTGATAATGCTTTTACTGCATAGTTTATTTGAACTTGTTGCACGCTCTTAAAAGCATCTGTAATTCTTTTATATTGAGAGGCGATAATATCTGTGTCATAGACATATAATGGGTTATCATATTTTTCAGATAGCTTAAGTAAATGTTCCCTATTCATAGATTCAAATTTAAAAGCTAAAATATAACAATATGTAGCTAAATTATTAATTGTTTAAAAATATAACATATCGTTATATTTTGAAGAATATTAACAACTTACAACATTGAAAAATCTGTTAATAACTAATGTACTTCTACATTTTAATTTTTAACAAGAAATCCTATTTTAGCAAGGCTACAAAACAGTAGTTAGAATTTATGGCTACAGAGACAAAGTATACAGAAGATAACATCCGCTCACTAGACTGGAAAGAGCATATTAGAATGCGACCTGGTATGTATATCGGGAAATTAGGTGATGGTTCTTCTGCAGATGATGGTATCTATATTTTAGTGAAAGAAGTTTTAGACAATTCTATAGATGAGTATGTTATGGGAGCTGGTAAGACTATTGAAATTTCTATTCAAGGAAATAAAGTTTCAGTTAGAGATTTTGGTCGAGGTATTCCATTGGGTAAAGTAGTGGATGTCGTTTCTAAAATGAATACAGGTGGGAAGTACGATTCTAAAGCTTTTAAAAAGTCTGTTGGTTTAAATGGGGTAGGAACAAAAGCAGTAAATGCACTTTCATCTTTTTTCAGGGTAGAATCTAATAGAGACAATAAATCTGCTTCAGCAGAATTTGAGCAAGGTAATTTAATTAACAAAGAGCTACTTGAAGAATCATCTAGAAGAAAAGGAACCAAAGTTTCTTTTATTCCGGATGAAGTAATTTTTAAAAAATACAAATACAGAAATGAGTATGTAGCAAAAATGTTGAAAAACTATGTTTATCTAAATCCAGGGTTAACAATACTTTTCAACGGTGAAAAATTCTTTTCAGAAAATGGATTAAAAGATTTATTGGAAGATAATAACAACAAAGAAGATATGTTGTATCCAATAATTCATTTAAAAGGAAATGATATAGAAGTAGCTATTACACATAGTAAAACCCAATATTCAGAAGAATACCATTCGTTTGTTAATGGTCAACATACTACGCAGGGTGGAACACATCAGTCTGCTTTTAGAGAAGCTTTAGTAAGAACGATAAGAGAATTCTACGGTAAGAACTTTGAAGCTTCAGACATTAGAAAATCTATTATATCTGCTATTGCTATTAAAGTAATGGAACCAATATTTGAGAGCCAAACTAAAACAAAATTAGGTTCTACAGAAATGGGAGACAGTTTACCCACTGTAAGAACCTATATCAATGATTTTCTAAAAACACAATTAGATAATTATTTACACAAGAATTCTTCGGTTGCAGAAAGTATTCAGAAAAAAATTCAACAAGCAGAAAAAGAGCGTAAAGAATTATCTGGAATACGAAAATTAGCAAGAGATAGAGCCAAAAAATCTAGTTTACATAATAAGAAATTACGAGATTGTAGAGTTCATCTAGGAGATATTAAGAAAGAAACTCATTTAGAAACGACCTTATTTATAACCGAGGGAGATTCAGCATCTGGATCCATTACAAAATCACGAAATGTGAATACACAAGCAGTATTCAGTTTAAAAGGGAAGCCTTTAAATTCTTATGGATTGTCTAAAAAAATTGTCTATGAAAATGAAGAATTTAACTTACTACAAGCTGCATTAAATATTGAAGACGGATTAGAAGATTTGCGTTATAATAATATTGTGATAGCTACTGATGCAGATGTAGACGGAATGCACATTCGTTTGTTATTAATTACTTTCTTTCTACAATTTTTTCCAGAATTAATTAAAGAAGGGCATTTATATATTTTAGAAACGCCATTGTTTAGAGTTAGAAATAAGAAACAAACTTATTATTGTTATTCAGAAGAAGAAAAAAGAAATGCTATTGAGAAACTTAAAGGAGTACCAGAAATTACTCGATTTAAAGGATTAGGTGAGATTTCTCCAAATGAGTTTGTGCATTTTATAGGTGATGATATTCGTTTAGATCCTGTTATGTTAGACAAGGAAATGTCTATAGAGCAAATGTTGCAATTCTATATGGGTAAAAATACTCCAGACAGGCAGAAGTTTATCATTGAAAATTTAAAAGTTGAATTAGATATCGTTGAGGAAGAATAAAAGATGAGTGAAGAAATTAACGACCACGAAGAAGATAAAGAAGAAATAGAGATTCAATCAGAGATGATTGAATCAACTGAAACTATTACTAGAGTTACAGGAATGTACAAGGAATGGTTTTTAGAATATGCTTCTTATGTAATTTTAGAAAGAGCAGTTCCTGGAATTAATGATGGGTTTAAACCTGTGCAGCGCCGCATCATGCACTCTATGAAAGATTTAGATGATGGACGTTACAACAAAGTTGCGAATATAGTAGGACACACTATGCAGTATCATCCTCATGGAGATGCCTCTATCGCAGATGCAATGGTTCAGTTAGGTCAGAAAGAATTGTTAATAGACATGCAAGGAAACTGGGGTAATACCTTAACTGGAGACCGTGCAGCTGCTTCACGATATATAGAAGCGCGTTTATCAAAATTTGCATTAGACGTTGTATTTAATCCAAAAACAACAGAATGGCAAGCCTCTTATGATGGAAGAAAAAAAGAGCCTGTAAATCTTCCTGTAAAATTTCCTTTATTGTTAGCCCAAGGAGCAGAAGGAATTGCTGTTGGATTATCTACTAAAATATTACCTCACAATTTTTTAGAGTTAATAGATGCCTCTATTAAATATCTAAAAGGGAGAAGCTTTTCAATTTTACCAGATTTTTTGACTGGCGGAATAGCTGATTTTTCTAATTACATTGATGGAAAAAGAGGAGGAAAAATTCGCGTACGTGCTAAGATTTCTCAGCTAGATAAAAAGACATTAATAATAACCGAGATTCCTTTTGGTACAACAACATCTTCTTTAATAGACAGTATTGTTAAAGCCAATGAAAAAGGAAAAATAAAAATTAAAAAAATTGAGGATAATACCGCAGCAAATGTAGAAATATTAGTTCATTTGCCTCCCAATATTTCTCCAGATAAAACCATAGATGCTTTATTTGCATTTACAAATTGTGAAAATTCAATCTCTCCATTGTGTTGTATTATCGATGATAATAAGCCTCGATTTATTGGGGTTACAGAAATGCTGAAAACATCTACAGATTATACTATTCATCTATTGAAGAGAGAATTAGAAATTCAATTATATGAATTAGATGAGCAATGGCATTTTGCATCTTTAGAAAGAATTTTTATTGAAAATAGAATCTATCGTGATATTGAAGAACAAGAAACTTGGAGAGGCGTAATTAAAGCAATTGATAGAGGTTTACAACCACATGTAAAACATTTAAAAAGAGCGATTACTGAAGAAGATATTGTTCGTTTAACAGAAATTCGAATTAAAAAGATTTCAAAGTTTGATATTGACAAAGCAACACAATTCATAGAAGGTTTAGAAGATAAAATAGCAAAGGTTAAAGAATATTTAGAAAATCTTATTACTTATGCCATAGACTATTTTAAACGGTTAAAAAGCACCTATGGAAAAGATAAGCATCGTAAAACTGAAATCAGGAGTTTTCATGATATTGTGGCAACAAAAGTAGTTATTAGAAATACAAAACTATACGTAAATAGAGAAGAAGGTTTTATTGGCACATCGTTACGTAAAGATGAATATGTGACAGATTGTTCAGATATTGATGATATTATTGCTTTTAGGAAAGATGGTAAGATGATCATAACTAAAGTAGCTTCTAAGACTTTTGTGGGGAAAGATATTATTTATATTGCTATTTTTAAAAAGAAAGATACTAGAACAGTCTATAATATGATGTATAGAGATGGTAAAAGTAACTCAAGCTATATGAAAAGGTTTACTGTTACTGGCGTTACTCGTGATAAAGAATATGATTTAACCACAGGAAAGTCAAACTCCATAGTTCATTATTTTACAGCTAATCCTAATGGTGAAGCAGAAGTTGTAACAATTTTATTACGGGCTGCTGGTAGTGTTAAAAAGTTAAAATGGGATATAGATTTTGCTGATTTATCAGTGAAAGGAAGAGGTGTTAGAGGGAATACGATCACAAAACTTGCAATTCGTAAAGTTGAATTTAAATCTGCGGGTGTTTCTACTCTTAAACCTCGTAAGATTTGGTTTGATGATGCTGTTCAACGACTAAATGTAGATTCTAGAGGTGAGCTACTTGGTGAGTTTAGAGCTGAAGATAAAATTTTAATAGCGAATCAATCTGGAAAGATTAAGGCTGTAACTCCAGATTTGCAGATGCATTTTGAAGACGATATGATTGTCTTGGAAAAATGGAAACCTAAAAAACCAATTTCGGTTATTTATTATGACGGAGAAAAAGAAAGGTACTATGTAAAGCGTTTTATCATAGAAATAGAGGATAAAGAAGAGATTTTTATATCTGAACATTCAAAATCTCAATTAGAAATTATTATCATTGATTATAGACCCATAGTCGAAATTGTTTTTTCTAAACGCTCTATAGATAATAAGGAAGTTAATTTTGAGGAATTTATAGCAGTTAAAGGTATAAAAGCTCAAGGAAATCAACTAACGATAGACAAAATAAAACAAGTTAACTTATTGGAATCATTGCCTTTTAACGAGCCAAAAGAAACATTAGTGGAAGAGGTAGAAGTTGTTGAAGAAGAGATAATCCAGTATTTAAAAAAAACAGACGAAACAACTAGTACAAAATCAGATAATAATGAAGATGAAAATACTAGTGATGATGGACAGATAACTTTATTTTAAATATTATTTATGAAACGAAAACACATTTTTTTATTTATTTCCATTATCGGAATCTGTTATACCTGGTATTATAATATTCAATATTTTCAAACCGTGGAAAATCCTTCCTTAATAGGTTTTTTTAATGATGCGCAATCCAATTTTGCAGGCAAGTCTTTTGGGGCTGATTTAAGTGTAGTAGTCTTAACTTTTTTTTTATTCATGATTCCTGAGTCTTTAAGATTAAGAATAAAATATTGGTGGATTTTAATACCATTAACATTCTTGATAGCAATAGCTTTTACATTTCCATTATTTTTATATATGAGAGAAAATACTTTAGAGAAAACAACTTAAAATTTATTAGGAAATAGGGTTTTTTAAAGATTAACATCATATCCACTATTTCATTTGTTCAAAGAAAGAAAGTTTATAGTTGGGTAATGCATTGGGATTTGTTATTTTAATTATGTCTTTTAGAACTAAATCTGGTCTCGTAGGTGCCAATTCATAATAAATTACACCTCCAGTTATTCCAGTTCTTGTAGATGCAGTATATATCTTATTTTTTTGAAAAGAAGTAAAATTCTTATAGTGTGTATTATTCTCCAATAGTTGCTCTTTTGTAGAAAAATACCCAGGAGCAATCCAATAATCAGCATGTTGGCCTTTATCAAACACGCTTTCAAAACTTAATTTTAGACTGCCTTTTCCTTTTGATTCTTTCCATAGATAATTTAGGTTGGCATCTTCTAAGAACTGCGCAACAAAACTATCTCCTGCTGGTAAATTCCATATATCATTTCGCATGACAGCACCAGAGAGAATCGTAGGTTTATAGATTGCATTTTTTGCTAACAACATCGATTCTAGATAATTAGATTCAATTTTTCTAAAAATACTATCAGCTTCCTTTTCTTTATCAAATAGTACTCCAAAAAACTTAATCCATTCAGCTCTTCCTAGTGGTGTTTCTTCAAGCCAATCGCCATTTATTAATACAGGGATACCATATTTTTCTATTAGACTGTATATCTTATTTACTTTATTCATAGAAAAACCAATAACAATATCTGGCTGTAATTCAAAAAGAACTTCGGTGTTCATTGCTGCTTCATTACCTAATTCTCTTACAAAGCCACTATCAACTCTTTTTCGTGTTTTTTCAGCAGAAATATAGTTAGTGTTTTGAAATCCAATCAAACTTTTTTCTACACCTAGTAATTCTAACATTGGAATGTGTGTTGTAGATGTCACAACAATGTTTTCTACGGGGACTTTAATTCTTTTTATTGATGACTCATTATCATGTAATGAAGGTATTGTGGTTAAAATATATTCAAAACTTTCTGTAGCATCTGGATAAGGAGATTTTATAATTAGTTTTTTATATTCACTAAAGTGCTTAATATCAAAACCTTTAGCGTATTTAATCTCATTACTTTGTTTAACTTCTTTAGTTAGTTTTACAGAATTTATTTTCCCACAAGAGTTACATAAAATAATAAAAAAACTAAAAATTAAAATATAATATGATTGAGTTCTCATGCGTATGAAATTTTTAAGACAAGTTTACAAAAATAGTTTTTAAATTATATTTAAGAATTAAAAAAAAAGTATAATTTTGCTGAGATTTATGGTTTTACAATCAACTCCGTTGATAGTAAATTAAAAGGGAATTCGGTTTAAATCCGAGACTGTTCCCGCAACTGTAAGTATATCCTAAATATTTTAGGATCTCGTCAAAAGATGAGATGTTATGCTTAATACCACTGTTAAACTGCTGAAATAGGTTCAGTGTAAAATGGGAAGGTTCATAACAAAATACAAGTCAGGAGACCTGCCGTAAATCACGAGTTAAAAACTTTCGGGACAAGAGTTTGTGTACTATTAATAATATTTTTGCACAAAAATTTTACCTGATTTATTTGTTAAAAATTAAATCATAAAAATGAAAAAAAAAAATGTAATGTTTGCTGCGTTGGCTTTATGCCTATTTTGCAATGAAGTCTTTTCGCAAGAAAAAAAAATAAATGAAGGGACAAAAGAATTAGAAGAGATTGTTATATCTGCTACAAAGTTTAAATTAAAAAAAGAGAATACTGGAAAAGTAATCTATAAAATCAGTCAAAAAGATATTCAAATAAATGCAGGTAAATCTCTTATTGAACTACTAAACAATGTTCCTGGAGTAGAAATAAGAGGAGTAAACTCTAATCCAGGAGAACCACGAAGTACTTACATACGAGGAGGAAGAAGTAGACAGGTATTGGTGTTAATTGATGGAGTTCCTATGTCTGACCCTACAGGAATTGAGCAATCTTATGATTTGCGATTATTATCTCTAAACCAAATTGAATCTATTGAGGTTTTAAAAGGCGCTTCAAGCACCTTATACGGAACAGGTGCTGGAACTGGAGTTATCAATATCACTTTAAAGAAATCTTCTAAAAATGATGTCTCTGGGACTTATGAGGCAAGTTTAGGAACACATACTACTACTCAGGATTCAGATGGTGGTTCAAGTGATTTGAATCAGAATGTTTCTGTAACTGGAACTTTAGATAACTTTAGTTACAGTGCTTATTTTAATATGACAAGTACTGATGGAATTTCTTCAGCAAGAAGTAATACAAGTAATGTGTTTTCTAATGATTCTTATAATAGTAGAAACGGATTTTTAAAATTAGGATATAAACTTTCTGATCAATTTTCTATAGATGCTTTTGTGAACTATGACGATTTCGATTATACATTTGACCTAGGTAGCTTTAGAGATACTGACGCTAACTTTGGAGACCAAGAGCAAGTCCGTATTGGAATTAGACCACAATTCAAATATAACAAAGGAGAGGTATTCTTAAATGCTTCAGTGAATGTGTTGGACAGAACTATTAATAGTTTAAATACTTTTTCAGGAGGAATAAATGTATTCGACTATAGTGGTCAGAGCATCAATCTTGATTTGGTTAACAAATATGAGTTTACCGATGCTTTTCAAGTAATTACAGGGATCAATTACCAAAGACATGAAAATGAAACTATTTCAGACTTTGGAGGAATTGATCCAGAACTAGCAAATTTCAATACTGTTGATCCTTATCTGTCTGCTGTTTATGTAACTGATTTCGGATTAAGTTTAAATGCAGGTGGTCGCTTGAATATTCATAGCAACTATGGAAACAATTTTACATATGATACCAATGCTGCTTTTGGATTATTGAAGACTGATGATGCTACAGTAAAATTAATTACTTCTTATAGTACGGCATTTATAGCTCCTAGTTTATATCAATTGTTTTCAGATTACGGAGCTATTGATTTAAATCCAGAAACCAATACAACATTTGAATTTGGATTTGAAAGTTTGTTAGGAGATAAGTTTCAGGTAAACGTTGTGTTTTTCAATAGAAATGAAGAAGATAAAGTGATTTTTCAAAACTTAGCTGTTTCACCATTTGGAGTCTATGCAAATGCTACAGAAGATATTAAAACAAGTGGAGTAGAAGCGGATGTTTCATATACTTTTTCTGACCATTTAAAAGCCAATGTTGGTTATATTTTCTTAGATAAAGATAGCGATGTAGATTATATCCCTTCAAACAAATTAACAGCAAATGTACAGGCAAATATATTTACAGATTTTTCAATTTATGCGATTTATAAAAATGTAGGAGAAAGAACGTTGTTTGACGCTTTTGGAAGTTTTGGTCCAGCAGGTGAAGACGTAATTCTAGAAAGCTACAGTTTATTAGATATCAATGCAAATTATAAAGTATTGGATGGTAAAGTAACCTTCTTTGGTTCAGTTACAAACATATTTAATGAAGACTACGAAGAAACGGTAGGTTTTAATACCAGAGGTAGAAATTTTAGATTAGGAATAAGAGTCCAATTATAAAAATATTTTTTAAAAAAGTACAAACTAGAGCGCTGTATAGTATCGGAAATTAATTTTCAGTACTTCAGCGTTCTCATTTAAATAATATTCTTTACTTCATTTTTCAAGAAAGCAATAGCAGTATCAGTAGAAGGATTTTTCTTAGAATATTCTAAAAATACATTTTCTCGAAAATCACTAGCAGAGTTTGAAGAATTAGAGACGAGCCTTAATTTATTTATCACAGCTGCTTTGGAGGCAATAACCACATTCCAGCACTCATCTGATATATAAAGCTGTTGCACCATATTATGTTGAAATTCTTGCTCTATACTAGCTAGTAATAATTGCAAATAAGCCTCAGAAGAATCTCCTATTGGCTTTATACGAACCAACATTTTAACGGGGTTAATTCGTTCACAAAACAACAACATGCGTTCATAAGCTTGTAAACGGATGGGCAACGACTCTCT
>MDTF01000294.1_pt1 | contig 22759 bp, 24 predicted proteins | sample 811191 | NCBI WGS metagenome assembly MDTF01 (sample SAMN05326649, study PRJNA326480) | marine metagenome | isolation source: seawater | place: Southern Ocean | collected 2011
ACAATTGTTCACCAACAGTTCTTACACGTCTGTTAGATAAATGATCAATATCATCAATCTCGGCTTTCGCATTTATTAACTCAATTAAATACTTGATAATCTGAATAATATCAGATCTAGTAAGCACTCTTGAATCCTCATCTAAATCGTTACCTAATTTCTTATTAATTCTATAACGACCAACTTCTCCTAAATCATAACGCGTTTCCGAGAAGAATAATTTATCAATTACCCCTCTTGCAGTATCCATATCTGGCGGTTCTGCATTTCTAAGTACACGGTAAATATGCTCTACAGCCTCTTTCTCAGAGTTAGAAGTATCTTTCTGTAAAGTATTGTATATAATAGCGAAATCAGCGTTAGAAGCGTCCTCTTTATGTAAAAGAATCGTTTTAGCACCTGAATCATCAATTAAGTCAAGATGATCTTGTTCAATAACAGTTTCTCTATCTATAATAATTTCATTTCTTTCAATAGAAACAACTTCTCCAGTATCCTCATCAACGAAGTCTTCAACCCAACTCCTTAAGATACGAGCAGCTAGTTTCCTTCCTACAACTTTTTTAAGATTAGCTTTTGTAATTTTAATCTCATCAGCAAGATTAAAAATTTCTAGGATATCCTTATCAGATTCATAACCAATAGCTCTTAGTAAAGTAGTTACAGGTAATTTTTTCTTACGATCAATATAAGCATACATAACGCTATTAATATCTGTAGCGAATTCAATCCAAGAACCCTTGAAAGGAATAATTCTAGCAGAATATAATTTCGTTCCATTAGCATGCCGGCTTTGACCAAAGAAAACTCCTGGAGAACGGTGCAATTGCGAAACGATAACACGTTCAGCTCCGTTAATACAGAAAGTTCCTTTCGGAGTCATATATGGTATCGTACCTAAATAAACATCTTGAACAATCGTTTCAAAATCTTCATGTTCTTCATCAGTACAATATAATTTCAATTTTGCCTTAAGTGGAACACTATAAGTAAGTCCTCTTTGGATACACTCATCAATAGTATAACGAGGTGGATCAACAAAGTAATCTAAGAACTCCAATACAAACTGATTTCTAGCATCAGTAATAGGGAAATTCTCATTAAAAACTTTAAATAAACCTTCAGTCTCTCTATTCTCAGGAGTAGTTTCGAACTGAAAAAAGTTTGTAAATGATTGTAATTGAACTTCAAGAAAATCCGGATAATCCGGACGTGCCTTCGCGTCGGCGAAGTTAATTCTTTCAGGGAATTTAGTCAATTCAGACATAAATAAAAGTATAAGTTAAAAGTACAATAGTATTTAAACTACAAAATGGGCTAGCCCAATTCGCAAGAATTGGGGCTAACCCTTTGTAAACTTTCTTGGTTGAATTACTTCAACTCAACTTCAGCACCAGCCTCCTCTAATTGAGTTTTGATTGCTTCAGCTTCGTCTTTAGAAACACCTTCCTTTACAGGAGCAGGAGCACTATCAACCACACCTTTAGCTTCTTTTAATCCTAAACCAGTGATTTCTTTTACAAGTTTAACCACTCCTAATTTAGAACCTCCAGCGGCCTTAAGGATAACATCAAACTCTGTTTGCTCAGCTTCAGCCTCAGCGTCTCCACCTCCAGCAGCAGCTACAGCAACTGCCGCAGCAGCTGGTTCGATACCATATTCGTCTTTTAAAATAGTAGCAAGTTCGTTTACTTCTTTAACTGTTAAGTTAACTAACTGCTCTGCAAAATCTTTTAAATCAGCCATTTTTTTAAGCTTTAATAAATTGAAACAATTCTATTAATAATAAATTTTAACCTTCTTTCTCTGAAAGGGTTTTAAGTATACCTGAAAGCTTAGATCCACTCGATTTAAGACCGCTAATAACGTTCTTAGCAGGTGATTGAAGAAGTCCAATAAGATCTCCGATAAGCTCCTCCTTACTCTTAATTGAGCAAAGATTATCTAATTCGTTATCACCTAAATAAACACTTTCTTCAACAAAAGCACCTTTTAACATCGGTTTCTCTGAAGTTTTCCTGAACGCTTTAATCACTTTCGCAGGGGCATTACCTACCTCTGTGAACATGATTGATGTAGCTCCTTTTAAAACTGAATACAATTCAGAATAGTCGTTTCCTTCTACTCTTTCCATTGCCTTCTTTAAAAGGGAATTTTTAACTACCTCAACTCTGATTCCTTGTTCATGGAAAGCTCCTCTCAGCTTATTAGTATCCTCAACAACCATTTCCGAGATATCTGTCAGATAGAAGTGTGGATTGTTTGCCAACTTCTCAGCCAGATTTTCAATTACTTGATTTTTCTCTTCTCTGTTCATGATGAATTTCTAATAAATTTAGAGAATAATTAATATGTGGAAGCAATGTAACATTCTTATGCAAATAATTTTGGATCAATCTTAACTCCAGGACTCATAGTCGAAGAAACTGTTACACTAGTAACATATATTCCTTTCGAACTAGAAGGCTTAAGCTTCATGATAATATCCATTAACTCTTCTACGTTTTCAGTCAATGCGCTCTGTTCGAAAGATATCTTCCCAACTGCAGCATGAATAATCCCGTACTTATCAACCTTAAAGTCAATCTTACCAGCTTTAACTTCTGTTACTGCTTTCGCAACATCCATAGTTACAGTACCAGCTTTTGGATTCGGCATTAAACCTCTTGGTCCTAATACACGTCCTAACGCTCCTACTTTCCCCATACAAGAAGGCATAGTAATAATAACATCAATATCGGTCCAACCACCTTTGATCTTTTCTACATACTCATCCAATCCAGCAAAATCAGCACCTGCATCAAGCGCTTCTTGAACCTTATCTGGCGTACATAAAACAAGAACTTTTACCTCTTTCCCGGTTCCGTGAGGTAAAGTAGCTATTCCTCTAACCATTTGGTTAGCTTTTCTAGGATCTACACCTAAGACAACATCAATATCAAAAGATGCATCATACTTAGTTGTAGTAATATCCTTAACAATTTCGGCTGCTTTATCTATCGAATACAATGCTTCTTGATCGTACTTTGATAGTGCTGCCTTCCGGTTTTTACTAAGTTTAGCCATGATTAATAATTAAATAATTTTTTAATAAGGAAAATCTCCTGTTACCGTAACTCCCATACTTCTTGCTGTCCCTGCAACCATTTTCATAGCTGACGGAATAGTAAAAGCATTTAAATCACTCATTTTTCCTTTTGAAATTTCCTCTACTTGTTCCCAAGTAAGTTTACCTACCTTAACTCTGTTCGGTTCAGCAGATCCCTTTTTCAATTTAATTGCATCTAAAATTTGCACAGCAACCGGAGGTTGCTTTAAAATGAAATCGAATGATCTGTCAGAATAAACAGTAATAATAGTAGGAAGTACTTTTCCTGCATTCTCTTGCGTCCTTGCGTTAAACTGCTTACAGAAATCCATGATGTTAACACCCTTGGCTCCTAAAGCTGGTCCAACTGGTGGTGCAGGATTAGCCGCTCCACCTTTAATTTGCAATTTAATAATCCCTGTAACTTCCTTAGCCATCTCTAAGTGTATAAATTAAATCAATAATTACTCTTTTTCAACCTGCATAAAGCTAAGTTCAAGCGGAGTTTTTCTTCCAAAAATCTTAACCATTACCTTCAGTTTCTTTTTCTCTTCGTTAATTTCCTCAATTACACCAGAAAAACTGTTAAATGGTCCATCAATAACTTTGACTGTTTCACCAACAACGAAAGGAATATTCATCTCCTCATTACTTTCAGCTAACTCATCAACTTTACCAAGTATTCTATTTACTTCAGCAGGTCTTAACGGTACTGGATTATGCTGTTTATCTCCTAAAAAGCCAATAACACCAGTAACACTTTTAATTACGTGAGGAACCTCACCAACCAAAGCTGCTTCTATCAAAATATAACCTGGGAAAAAATTACGCTCCTTAGAGACCTTTTTTCCTTTTCGAATTTGATAAACTTTTTCAGTAGGGATTAATATTTGCTTAACAAAATCCTCAAGACCAACAGCCTTTATTTCGTTTTCAATATAATCTCTAATCTTATTCTCTTTTCCACTAACGGCACGAACTACGTACCACTTTAGAACAATATCATTACTTTTTGCCTCAGACATACTATAGTTAGCTTACAGATTATAAATAACATCCATAACAAAATGGAATGCGATGTCCATCACCTTAAGTATTAAAGCGAAAAGTACAGATGCGCCTAACACAAGGATCGCGTCTTTTTGTAGTTGCTTAAAAGAAGGCCAAGTTGTTTTTTCAACTAACTCAGAATAAACATCTTTTAAATATACTTTTAAATTTCCCACAGTACTTTTTTTCTTTATGCACGAGAAGCGAGGCTCGAACTCACGACCTTTGGTTTTGGAGACCAATGCTCTACCAACTGAGCTATTCTCGTAAAAAAACCTTATCGTAAAGAAAGGTGCTACGTTTCCGTAGCACCTTTTTTATTAGGTTTTTAATTTACCTTATTCTAATATCTCTATTACTTGACCAGCTCCAACAGTTCTTCCTCCTTCACGGATTGCAAAACGTAAACCTTTATTTACCGCTACAGGAACGATTAAGTTAACTGTGATAGTTACGTTATCACCAGGCATAACCATTTCAGTTCCTTCTGGTAAAAAGATCTCTCCAGTAACATCCGTAGTTCTTAAATAGAACTGAGGACGGTATTTATTTTGGAATGGAGTATGACGTCCACCTTCTTCTTTTTTCAATACGTAAACCTCAGCTTTAATCTTAGTATGTGGCTTAATAGAACCTGGTTTACAAAGAACCATTCCTCTTTTGATCTTTTCCTTGTCTATACCTCTTAATAAGATACCTACATTATCACCAGCTTCTCCTCTGTCTAGTAATTTTCTAAACATTTCAACACCAGTAACTGTAGACTTCTGTGGCTCTTCACCCATACCTACGATTTCAATTTCCTCACCTACTTTGATGATTCCTGTCTCTATCTTTCCAGTAGCAACAGTACCACGACCAGTAATTGAGAATACATCTTCAACAGGCATTAAGAAATCCTTTTCAGTATCTCTAATTGGTAATGGAATCTTCTCATCAACAGCAGCCATTAATTCAATGATAGTTTTCACCCACTTATCATCACCATTTAATCCACCTAATGCAGATCCAGCAATAACAGCACAATTATCACCGTCATAATCGTAAAAAGAAAGTAGTTCTCTAATTTCCATTTCAACTAATTCCAATAATTCCTCATCATCAACCATATCTACTTTGTTCATGAAGACAACCATTTCTGGTATACCAACTTGACGTCCTAATAGAATATGTTCTCTAGTTTGTGGCATTGGACCATCAGTTGCCGCAACAACTAAAATAGCACCATCCATTTGTGCAGCACCCGTAACCATGTTCTTAACATAATCAGCGTGACCTGGACAATCAACGTGAGCGTAGTGACGACTTTCAGTTTCGTACTCTACGTGTGATGTATTAATAGTAATACCTCTTTCTTTCTCCTCTGGAGCATTATCAATTGTGTCAAAATCTCTTACTTCTGCACCTGTAATAGAAGCCAACACTTTAGTGATCGCTGCAGTTAAAGTAGTTTTACCATGATCAACGTGACCGATGGTTCCGATATTGACATGCGGTTTTGTTCTTTCGAAAGTTTCCTTAGCCATGATTAAATTAATTTTAACGTTTATAACAATTTTTAATAATACACAATTTACATTGAGCCAATGAGGGGAATTGAACCCCTGACCTCTTCCTTACCAAGGAAACGCTCTGCCTCTGAGCTACATCGGCTATTACCGATAGTTAACAAAAAGAGCGGGAGATGGGACTCAAACCCACGACCCTCAGCTTGGAAGGCTGACGCTCTAATCAACTGAGCTACTCCCGCTAATTTCTTAACTCAAATACTGTTTCCAATATTTGGTACCGTTAGAGGTGATTTTGTGGGGGAAGAAGGATTCGAACCTACGAAGGCGTAGCCAACAGATTTACAGTCTGTCCTCGTTGACCGCTTGAGTATTCCCCCAAACTAATAAATAGTTTTCAATAATATAAAGAACTGAGCCGATGGTGGGACTCGAACCCGCGACCTGCTGATTACAAATCAGCTGCTCTAGCCAACTGAGCTACATCGGCTTTTTTCCTTTCTTATTTCTTATAGATAAGAGCAAAAAAAAGACCCTTAACTTAAGGGTCTGCAAATGTATGAAGAATTTTTCTATTAACAAGAGAAAAAAATATTTTTTTTGCTGATATTTCCTAATTCTTTGTTTTTTGCTTCCTGAGCTGTCTCCTTAAAGCTTCAACAGACTGATCAACAGCTTCTTCAAATGACTTACATTGTTTCTTCGCAAAAAGATCTTTTCCCGGAATATTTAATTTAATCTCAGCTACTTTATTCTCATTACTATTTGACTTATCAACTTTGAAGGTTACCTCTCCCTCTATTATCTTATCAAAAAATGTTTCCAGCTTATTTACTCTTTCAGATGTAAAATCAATTAATTTTTGATCAGCATTAAAATGTAGTGCACTTACTTTTATTTTCATAGTCAATAGTTTTTAAGCTCGTGGATGAGCTTGTTTATAAATTAGCTTAATTTTCTCCATTGAATTGTGCGTATAAACCTGCGTTGCTGACAAATTAACATGCCCTAAAATTTCCTTTATCGAATTTAATTCTGCTCCATTATTTAACATGTGAGTTGCAAAACTATGTCTCAATACGTGAGGGCTCTTTTGTGAAAGAGTGGTTACTTTAGATAAGTTTGTCTTAACAATATTATACACTAATTTTGGATAAAGTTTTTTTGCCTTACTTGTAATAAACAAATTGTTTACGTCTGTGTGAATCCTGTACGTTAAATACTTTTTTATTGTTTCAATTATTTGCGGAGTTAATGGCACAAACCTCTCTTTATTTCGTTTACCTAATACTTTTAGATGTTTTTGATGAAAATCTACATTTTCCAATTTTATATTAACCAACTCTGAAGATCTAATTCCTGTTTGATAAAACAACTCAATTATCAAATGATCTCGAACACCTTCAAAATTGAGAGAAAAGGGTATTTCATCGAGTAACTTCCTTAAACTATCCTCTTCTACAAATTTCGGAAGTTGTTTATTTAATTTAGGTAAGGGAACAAGACTCATAGGATTTACATCCAATACTCCTTTTTGCAATAAAAAATTGTAAAATGATTTTAAGGAAGATGCCTTTCTATGAACTGTTCGCGGCTTGAAACCTTCTTCAATTAACTGGGCAAACCAAGAACGAACAACCTTATGATCTACATTTTGCACAGGTTCTTCAAAACATCGCTCACAATATTGAGTGAAATCTTCTAGATCTCTACGGTAAGCTGTAAGCGTATGAACAGAATAACGCTTTTCCTTTAAAAGGTATTCTAAAAAATTTTCAATAAACATATAACTAAAATAGGAAGAAACTACCAATTATAAAAGGCAGTGTCTTCCTATTTAGAAACATATTTTAATTATCTTATCTTATTCAGAATCCGACAACAACTTCATTCTTTCTACGTAAACCGCTTTCTTCCTTGCTGCTCTATTCGACACGCATGGTTTAGCATAAGTTTTACGGGCTCTTAATTGACGTAAAGTTTTTGTTCTTTCGAACTTACGCTTATATTTTTTTAAGGCTCTTTCTATATTATCGCCTTCTTTTACTTGGATCACTAACATTTATTCAATTTTAAAAATCGGAAGACAAAGATACTACAAGAATTACTCTTTAACAACAATTATTTCAATAATTCTCTAGAAATTACTAATTTTTGAATTTCAGACGTCCCCTCCCCTATAGTGCAGAGCTTTGCATCTCGATAAAACTTCTCAACAGGAAAGTCTTTTAAGTAACCATAACCTCCAAAAATCTGAACCGCTTCATTTGCTGTCCTTACAGCAACCTCTGATGCAAATAGTTTTGCCATAGCACTTTCTTTAGAAAGTTTTAAACCATTTGCTTTTCTAAACACTGCATTCATTATCAATAATTCCGCAGCTTCTATTTCAGTTGCCATATCAGCTAATTTAAACGAAATCCCTTGAAACGAAGATATAGCTTTCCCAAACTGCTCCCTTTCTTTAGAGTACTGCAAGGCTGCTTCAAAAGCGCCTTTAGCAATTCCCAAGCCAAGTGAAGCGATTGAAATCCTACCACCATCTAGTATAGATAAGGCTTGCTTAAAACCTTCACCTATTTCTCCTAAACGCTGTGCATCTGAAATTCTGCAATCTTGAAAAATCATTTCTGCCGTTTCAGATGCTCTCATCCCCAGCTTATCTTCTTTTCTCCCTGCAAGAAGCCCCTTAGTTCCCCTTTCAACAATAAACGCTGTGGAATTATTTTTGGTTCTAGGATCTCCTGTTCTAGTAACTACAACTGCTACATCTCCAGACGTCCCATGGGTTATAAAGGTTTTACTTCCATTTAACACCCATTCATCTCCATCTTTCACAGCGGTAGTCTGCATATTCCCTGCATCACTTCCTGTATTTGGCTCTGTAAGCGCCCAAGCTCCGATATGTGTCCCTGAAGCCAACTCAGGTAAATATTTTTGTTTTTGAACTTCACTTCCAAACATCAAAATATGATTGGTGCACAATGAGTTATGTGCAGCAACAGATAAACCTATAGAACCACATACTTTTGATATTTCTACAATTGTAGTAACATACTCAGAATAACCAAAACCAGAGCCTCCATATTTTTCAGGAACAAGTACCCCCATACATCCTAATTCCCCTAGCTTTCTAAATAATTCAACAGGAAAAACTTGATCTTGATCCCAGTCCATTATATGTGGTCTGATATTTAGTTCACAGAATGTCTTTAACATATCTGCAATCATTTGCTGGTTCTCTGTAGTTCCGAATCTCATTTTAAATAATTTTTATTTTAATACGTCGCTATTGCGAATAAGTTATTAGAAATATTACTCAATTTAGCCATGCCGGGAAGAAATGAAAGATGAATTAAAAAGGAATATCCGATAACAACACCCCCCAAATCTTCAACTAACTTAGAAGCTGCTTCAGCAGTTCCACCCGTTGCTAATAAGTCATCATGAATTAAAACTTTATCACCCTTTTTTATAGCGTCTTTATGTATTTCTAAAACCGATTGCCCATATTCCAATTCATAGGAAATAGAAATAGTATCATACGGTAACTTCCCTTGCTTTCTAACTGGCACAAAAGGGATTTTAAGTTCTGACGCTATAGAATTACCAAAAAGAAAACCTCTGCTATCAATGCCAATAACAACATCAGGGTTTAAGTCCTTTGCTTTTTCTTGAAATTTACTCAACACTTGAGCATTTAGATCAGGATTTGCTAATAAAGTAGTAATATCCTTAAATACGATTCCTTCACTAGGAAAATTAGGAACATCCCTAATAACTGCCTTCACATTACGTTCTAACTCTTTCATTTTAAATATTTTTTTATCCGAATCCAATTCCTTTCTGAAAAAAAAGTTCTTACATCCTCTTTACTTAAATTACCAATCGCTGAACGTTTTTGTATGATTGCCATTGCATCACTATCAGAAATATATGGATGTTTACTTAAAACATTATAACCACATGTATTTACATCTATTAGCGCTGTGTTTTTTGATGAACATGTAACGCTACCTAAAATAGGCTCTAGAATCTCATTATCAATACCATATACTTCGGTTAGTTGAGATACAGAAGTGTACCCTCCTAATAATTTTCTATACTTTACAATACGTTGTGCATATATTTCCCCAATACCTTTAATCGAAGTCAACTCAAGCTCTGATGCAATTTGAATATCAACCTTCTCAATTGTAAAATCTAACGAATCTTTAAGCTGAACAAACCAATCATTTTTAAATCCATAAACAGAAAGTAAATCAGAAGCCTTAGTAATTCCATTTTGCAACTTAATATACTTGTAAATTCGTAAGGAGACATCCTCAGGAATTCCTAAATCAACCCAATCTTTATAACCTGAAAAATTTGGTTTAATTTTTTTGACTAATAATTTAATGTTTTTAACTTTCTCTACAGATTTTTTTCTAAACCTAGCCTCATCAATTGCAGGCATAACATCAATTAATGAATCTTTTCGTGCTTCAACCTCTATTTCTGCAGAGATAATATAAGCTTTATCAAGCTGATTATTGTATAATTTAAAGGTGACGATACAAATCATTAAGAACAAAGCACCAAAAACACCTCTTCTCTCATTACTTGTCAAATGAAAAAATGAACTCATTAATTACCTCTTCAATTTTAATTATTTTTTATATTCATTCACCTTATCCCAATACTTATTTAATTCTTCTTTAGCTTTTGGAAGTAAAATATATAAAGCTAAAATATTAGGCACTGCCATCGCTAAAATCATTAAGTCTGAAAAATCCATTACAGCTCCTTTTTTTGAAGAAGAACCTACGATTATAAAACACAAAAACAATCCTTTATAAATCAAACCAGATATCTTAGTATCCCCAAAAATATACTCCCATGCTTTTAATCCATAATAACTCCAAGAAATCATTGTTGAATAGCAAAATAACAAGATAGCAACAAAAAGAACCCAACCATACCAAGAGAAGACAGATTCAAAGGCAGCAGATGTTAATTGAGCGCCAGACTGACCTAATTCATTACCCGAAAAACCGGTGAAAATAATCACCAAAGAAGTCATTAAGCAAACAATTACAGTATCCACAAAAGGACCTATCATTGCTACGAAACCTTCAGAAGCAGGATAATTAGTCTTAACAGCAGCATGGGCAATTGGAGCACTTCCTACTCCTGCTTCATTTGAAAACGCAGCCCTTCTAAACCCCATTACCAATACACCTAAAAAACCTCCCTTTAAAGCATCGGGACTAAAAGCCCCGTCTATTATTAGATTGAATGCCTCCGGTGTTTTGTCTAAATTCATTACAATAACACTTAGTGCAGCCAATACATAACCAATTGCCATAGTAGGAACAATCTTGTCCGTTACCCTAGCGATACTTTTTACACCACCGATAATAACAACCCCTACTAAAACCGCTAGAACTGATCCAAAAACAAAGCCATACTCATTTAAAGCAGGAATCATGTGCACCGCTTGGTCAAAAGCTTGATTAGATTGAAACATGTTTCCACCTCCGAAAGAACCTCCTACACACAAAATAGCAAATACAACCGCTAATATTTTCCCGAAATTCCCTTTAATCCCCCTGGACATATAATACATTGGCCCCCCGGAAATCACACCATCCTTAACCTCTCTATACTTTACACCTAAAATACATTCAACAAACTTACTAGACATTCCTAAGAAACCGGCGACTACCATCCAAAGCGTAGCTCCAGGACCTCCGATAGAAATTGCTATAGCTACACCTGCGATATTACCTAAACCAATAGTTGCTGAAAGTGAAGTGGTTAAAGCTTGAAAATGACTCATCTCCCCTATAGCATCTTTATCTAACCCATCTTCATATTTCCCTGTAAGCAATCTATAAGTTTCCCCTATACCCCTGAAATTAATAAACTTAAAATAGAAAGTAAAGAATAAAGCTCCAACTACCAACCAAACAACAATAAATGGAATTTCCCTTTTTACAGGATCCCCATTAGGCTTTCTTACTATAACACCGTTATCATCATAGAGACAGGGATCATATATACCCATTGCCGCGAACGGATCCCAAAACAGAATAATCCCCAATTTCTCAACCGCAGGAACCATAACACTATTTAGATGTTCACTTATAGAGACAGGCTCTATCGTCTTTTCTAAAAACAAAGAATCTCCTTTGTCATTATAAATAACAATTTGAATAGGTTGCCCTTCAGTAAAACCACTACCTATACTATCTTTTAACCCAAGAGATTCTTTAGACCATTTATACCAAACTTCTCCCCCTTTTACTTTATAAACTTTAATCTGTGCATCATTAATCGCCTCACTTAAATTTGCAGTTTCCAAATTGACAACTATAGAACTGTCTTCACTAAAAAAGGTTTGTCCAATACTTGTTAATCCTTTGAAAACAAGTAATACCACTAATATAATTCTCATACTTCTAATTCTCTTTTTTACCTGCATAAAGCTGTAATTCGACAATACTTAAACCTTCTTCAAAGCTTGATGGGACATAACCTAACTCTTTCTTTGCTTTATCTAAAATAAATCCAGTTCTTGGCGGGCGTTTAGCTGCCTGATTTAAGGTAGATGATGAAACTGGCTTTACTTTAGATTCATCTAAACCAAAATACCTAGCAACTCTTTTTACTAAATCAATAATACACATGTACTCATCTCCTGAAATATTATATACTCCAGTCGCCTCATTTTGCGCAATCAAAATACAACCATGCGCTAAATCTTCAGCTAATGTTGGTGATCTGAATTGATCATCGACAACAGTTAATTCCTTACCTAATTCCAAAGCACTTTTAGCCCACAACACAATATTTGACCTACTCATATTATCAATCACTCCATAAACCAAAACGGTTCTTACAATTGCCCAAGAACATTTAGCTTGTGTTACAATTTTCTCGGAAGCAACCTTAGTTTCACCATAATAACTTAACGGACTTGGGATATCTTCCTCTTTATAAGGACCATTTTCTCCATCGAAGATAAAATCTGTTGATAGATGAATAAAGTGTGCGCCTACTCTTTCACAAGCTTCCACCAGATATTTAGTCGCATTAACATTGAGATCCCAACAACCTTCTTTATCAGCTTCACAGGCGTCAACATTTGTCATTGCAGCAGTATTAATGACAACATCGGGTTTGATCTCATCAATAGTTTCACGCACCTCCAATTCATCTGTAATATCAAGAGGAATATATAAATATCGCTTTTTTAGCAACGTACGATTTTCACCTTTTGAAGTAGCATAGACTTCAAAATCAGGATAACCTACTAATTGATAAATCAACTTCTGACCTAGAAGTCCATTAGCACCCGTAATTAATACTTTTTTCATCGTAATATTTTAAACTTGAAAGAGTTGTTTTAATTTTTTGATTTGCTCTGGTGTTCCAAGTGCAAACATCTTAATTTTAGATGTAATAATAGTATCTGGAGAGGGATTTATTACAAATTCGCCAGCATCATCTTTCAAGCCTATAATATTAGCTCCAGTAAGCCCCCTAACTCCAATATCATTAATGCTTTTATTTCTGAATTTATCAGGAAGTTTTTCAAATGAAATTTCCTCTAGGTTAATATCAATCTGCCCTTGGGCTGAAATATAATCTATAAACTCAACCACATCAGGCATCATAACCAAAGAGGCCATATGTGCTCCACCAATCTTGTCAGGCATAATTACATTATCTGCGCCTGCAATTCTTAATTTCTTGTCTGAATTATCCTCTGATGCTCTGCTAATTATTTTTAATTTAGGATTAATTGACCGAGCTGACAACACAACAAATAGATTATGAGAATCACTAGGTAAAGTAGTAATTAATGCTGTTGCTTTTTCGATACCTGCATTTAATAAAGTCTCATCATGAGTGGCGTCTCCAAGTACTAAGAGAATATCAGGATGACTCCTTTTTAATTCTTCAACAACGTCATTGTCATTTTCAACAACTACAAAAGGCTGATTATGTGCTTGCATAACAGCGACAGCTTGACAACCATTCCTCCCATAACCACAAACAATTACATGTCCTCTCAACTTATTAACTTCTGCTTTCACTTTGTACTCTTTAAAATAATTACGAAACTCCCCATCAATAATGTAAGCAGATATAGCAGAAACTGTATATGCAAACGTACCAAAACTTGTTACAATTAAAATAGACACAAAAATCATAGAACCTTGAGTAGGCTCGTAAACTTCACGATATCCAACTGTTGCAATTGTAATAACAGTCATATAAATCGCTTCAACTAAAGTATACCTAGGATCTAAGGTCATAAAACCAATCACCCCAATCACTAAAATTAATGCGAGAAATAAAAACGAAAAAAGAATATTTCTAAACCTACTAAATTTTTGCACTATTAAAAATTAAAGTTCCCAAATTCTCTTTCTACGGAATCCTTTGATTAAATCCTTATGTTCAAGAATAAAAGCCATCACCAAATATACAATAATAGGCGATGCTACTGTTACACATGACAAATAAATGAAATACAATCTAACCCTAGAGGACCTAACCCCTATCCTGTCCGCCCACCATTGGCATACTCCGAAAAATTGTTTCTCAAGTGTTTTACGTATAAGTTTAATCATGTATAGAATGCTTTAAAATTCTCAATCCAATGTTGCAATTTAAACATTTTTTTCGAGAACAATATTCTTTATTTAACTGTATCATAGCTTGAGAATCATAACAAGTAGAAATAGGAACTTCTAATGACTGCCATTTTCTAATAATCTTGTTATCCTCTCCTTTTAATTCGTTCATTTTTTGGAGATATTTCAAAGCCCCTTCACCACCTATCAATTCATCTTTTGCGATTTGATAAGGAATTACGGCATTGATAAATATCCGTTTTAAAAGGTCATCACCCCAATTTTTGGTTTTTTCTTTAGAAGGTTTATCAAATTTATAATGATTTTCCCAATAAAAAGTTAAACATGAGTTTTCGTGAATTATTTTTTTAAATTCCTTGAAAGTATCTACTTGAAAAAGAGTCTCCAAATCAGGTAAATTATGAATTAAGGATGAAAGTAGAGCGAGTTGTATTGTTGGAAAAGAGGAAGGTCTTGAACGCAACCATTTCCACCAAAATGCCTCCATTTCAAAAAGAGAAAACTTTGCTTTATAAAATAAATAATTACGTTTTAAAGCAGCTGGATATAAATCACTAAATTCTTCTTTCAGGAAGCCACTCATCCCAAATAAAATACTCTCAACTGCAAATAAATCATCTCTGTGCTTCTTTAAAAACGAAAGATTAATTTGCTTACTAAGAATCAAGAAAGGCTCTCGATTAACTGTACCGCCTAAAGACTTTGCTAAAAGTTGAAAAATTACAGATTCCCAGTTCTTGGCTGACAAATTATAAATAATCTGAACCTCTTTTACTTTTCGTTCAAATCTTTCAGCTACCAATCTATCTTGCCAGGCAAACCAATCCAAAGAAGAAACTGAACTAATAAATTTGGAACAAGGAATATTTAGGTTCGATTGCTCAATTTGCTCAATCCTATTCCACACCTCAGGATTAACACATTTTTTCAACTCAATAATGGGAAACTTTCTTGCACCCTCAATATTGCTACAATCATCTTCGTAAACAACATGCAATACTACGTTTTGATACGCTGGGTCAAAATGATGAAGATGCTCATACCAATCAGATGTTTTCACATGCACTTCAACATTACCAACCCACAACACTCCACCAACTCTAATCTTAGCGGTTGAAAAATCAGGTCCTGCGTCTAATTCATTGTGAACGCCTGGGGAAATAATCTCTACTTTCTCACCATCTATAGAATAACAATTTAGCTGATTGAGCAAACGATATTTCCAAACTATATGCAAAATTTCTTCCTTCACTTCTACAATTTATAATCGTAAAAATAAAATCAGAACAACAAAACTGATGGGTTAAATTATATTTTTTTCCTTGAGTAGGAATTCCATCTTATTTTGAATAGCCTTCGCTTCTAGACGAGCTACAGAATCAAAATCACTATTTGAAGATTTGAAGATTATTCCTCGTGACGAGTTTACTAACAATCCACAAGTATCATTCATTCCAAATTCAACAACATCTTCTAAACTTCCCCCTTGCTCACCTACTCCAGGAATCAATAAAAAAGAGTTAGGGACTATCTTTCTTACATCTGTCAACATTTCGGCACGTGTTGCACCAACAACATACATGAGATTTTCCTCACTTCCCCATTCTAATGATTTCCTTAAAACTTTCTCAAATAAATATTCACCAGAAGATAATTTTTCTGTTTGAAAATCTAAACCACCTTCATTTGAAGTAAGAGCTAACAAGATAACCCACTTATTATTATATTGTAAAAAAGGAGTTACAGAGTCACTTCCCATATAAGGTGCGACTGTCACAGAATCAAAATTCATTGATTCAAAAAATGCTCTAGCGTAAAGACTTGAAGTGTTTCCAATATCTCCTCGTTTAGCATCAGAAATCGTAAAGATATTACTAGGAATGTAATCCAAAGTTTTCCTCAATGACTCCCATCCTTTAGTGCCTTGCGCTTCATAAAAGGCAATATTAGGCTTATATGCTACACAATAATCTTTTGTAGCATCAATAATTCTTTTGTTAAACTCAAAAACAGGATCTTCAGCACCTAAAACACACTCGGGTAATTTCTGAGGATCAGAATCTAACCCAACACATAGAAAGGATTTTTTAAGCTTTATCTCTTGAAATAATTCTTCTTTAGTCATTAATTATACTCTTACGAATTTCCACCCTCTTTCATTCGCTCAGCAGTCTCTGCCATTTTCATAGCATCAAACATCTCCTGAACATCTCCGTTCATATAATTTGACAAATTATAAATCGTTTTACCAATTCTATGATCTGTAATACGACCCTGAGGGTAGTTATATGTTCTAATTTTTGCAGATCTATCTCCGGATCCGATCAATGATTTACGCTGTGCGGATCGTTCAGCATTCTTCGCATCCAATAAAGTTTGATACAACCTTGATCTTAATACTCCCAAGGCTTTATCATAATTTTTATGCTGAGAACGTCCATCCTGACATTCAACAACCGTATTTGTTGGAAGGTGCGTCAATCTAACCGCAGACTCAGTCTTATTAACATGCTGACCTCCAGCACCTGAAGCTCTAAAAGTATCCTTCTTAACATCTTTTAAATTCAAATCGAAATCAATTTCTTCAGCTTCCGGCATAACCGCTATTGTAATTGCAGAAGTATGCACCCTTCCTTGGGATTCAGTCTCAGGAACTCTCTGAACCCGATGAACACCAGATTCAAATTTCATTGCTCCATAAACCTCGTTACCTGTTACTTCCATAGAAATTTCTTTATACCCCTTTACAGTTCCCTGCGTGGAGTTAAGAACTTCATACTTCCAGCCAATAATTTTAAAATACATTGTATACAATCGAAACAAATCTTCAACAAAAATACACGCCTCATCACCACCAGTACCAGCTCGTAATTCAACAATAACATTCTTATTATCCTCAGGATCTTTAGGAATCAAAAGAACTTTAATCTCCTCATCCATTTCATTCTTACGAGAAATCAACTCATCTATTTCCATTTTAGCCATCTCCTTCATCTCATCATCATCCTCAGTAGCAAGTACTTTTTTTGATGATTCAATATTTTCAAGTGTAAGTTTGTACTCAACATACACCTTCACTATAGGCTCTAAATCTTTATATTGCTTACTTAGTTCCGTATATCTTTTCTGATCAGAAACCACATCTGGTAAAGTTAGTTTTTCACCAACTTCTTCAAACCTAATTTTAATTGCAGCTAACTTATCTAATAACATAAATCCTAATATTCAAAAGTTCCGTATTCTGATTTAAGTGTCAACTTGTTAGTTTCTGCACCTTCAACCCTACCTACAATTTGAGCATCAACTCCAAACGATTTTGATATATCGATAACAGATTGAGCGTATTCTTTCGGAAGATAAATTTCCATACGATGTCCCATATTAAAAACCTTATACATTTCCTTCCAATCCGTTTGAGATTCTTCCTGTATAATTTTAAATAATGGGGGAATTTCAAAAAAAGCATCTTTAATCACATGAACATTTTTTACAAAATGCATGACTTTTGTTTGAGCCCCTCCACTACAATGAACCATTCCAGAAATATCACTTCTATGTTCATCTAATATTTTTTTTATAATTGGCGCGTAAGTTCTTGTTGGGGACAAAACTAACTTACCAACAGTTACATCAGTTCCTGCTGCAATTTCTGTTAATTTTTTGCTTCCAGAATAAACCAAATCAGCAGGTAAGTTAGGATCAAAACTCTCTGGAAATTTCTCCGCAAGATACTTTCCAAAGACATCATGACGAGCAGAAGTTAATCCATTACTTCCCATCCCTCCATTATATTCGGTTTCATAATTAGCCTGTCCATGACTTGCAAGACCAACAATAACATCTCCATCCTTAATATTATGGTTAGAAATAACATCACTCCTTTTCATTCTAGCAGTAACAGTTGAATCTACAATAAGTGTTCGAACTAAATCACCAACATCTGCAGTCTCCCCACCTGTTGAATGTATTCCAATTCCACTATTTCTTAAATTCTCTAAAACCTCTTCTGTACCATTAATCAAAGCAGCAATTACTTCTCCCGGTATTAAATTTTTATTTCTTCCAATCGTACTTGAAAGTAGAATATTATCAGTAGCCCCAACACACAATAAATCGTCAGTATTCATGATAATTGCGTCTTGCGCAATACCTTTCCATACCGACATATCACCTGTTTCCTTCCAATACATATATGCTAATGAAGATTTTGTTCCCGCTCCGTCCGCATGCATAATTGTACAATAATCATCATCTCCACCTAAAATATCTGGAACTACTTTACAGAAAGCCTGTGGAAATAATCCTTTATCAATATTTTTAATTGCGTTATGTACATCCTCTTTTGATGCCGAAACTCCTCTTAAATCGTAACGTGAATTGTTTGCCATTTATATAACATAAAAAAGCATCTCGGAAACCGAGATGCTTTTATTTCTATTTTGTTTTATCTACTTACCTTGAGCAGTTTCACCTGCTTTATAATCTGTACGTAATACTTTAAACTCAGTCCGTCTATTCATTTGGTGAGCCGCTTCACGCAATCCTTCACTAGCTAATTTACCAATTGTAGCCTTATCTAATATTGTACCTACAACAAAAGATTTCTTCTGTTGTGCTACGGTAGCATTTACCGTTTTACCCCTCTTAGTAACTGTAGAGAAACTTGATGCAGAAGGAGCAACATCTTCTTCTCCAGGCACATTATAACTTCCTGCAAAAGATTTTGCGAAATACAAAGAATCTATTTTTTTAGGAGCATCTTCACCATAACCCTTAGCCTCCATTCTTCCTTTTTCAATTCCTTTAGAAATCAAATAATCTACTGCTGACTGAGCTCTACGCTGCGCTAATTTTCTATTGTACTGAGCTGATCCTCTAAAATCCGTATGAGAACCTAACTCAATAACTAAAGTTGGATTAGAAGACATAGTCTCAACTAAACCATTTAATTTTAATTTAGACTCATCTAACAGAATATGACTGTCATATGCATAAATAATGTTTGGCAACTCTATACCATCTTTAATTGGAATTGACTCCAATTCTAAATCTTGAATAAACGTTCTTGACTCTTCTACACCGATCGTAGAAACCAATGATTTGTTGGAAGCAAAATACTTTAATACTTCAACACCAATTTGATTCTCATGAGTCATATCACTTGAACCTTGAATTTGATATGTAGTGTTTGGGGCCAATTTAAATTTATAACCTCCAACATCATCAGCAGACATTTCAACACTTGAACCATCAGAACCTGTCATTGTAACTGTAGCTCCAGGTAAAATCACCTTTGTATTAAAATCTTTTACGACACCTTGTACAAACAAAATCATTGGTGGAAGGCTAAAAGAATATATATCAGTTTTACCTCTACCTCCATTTCTATTAGAAGTCAAATAACCTCTTTCACTTTTGTCTTCAAATATAATAGCAATATCATCAGCAGAAGAGTTAATTGGAACTTTCATATTAAGTACTGGTCCCCATCCATCCTTCAAACTTTCTACTTTAAAAATATCAAAACCTCCTATCCCAACATGACCGTTAGATGAGAAATAAAATGTTCCATCATCATGAACAAAAGGATACAATTCATCTCCTGCTGTATTAACCTCAGAACCTAAATTTTTAACATTAACCCAAGACCTCTTCTTCTTATCATAATCAGCAGTCCAGATATCTTTACCTCCTAATCCTCCTGGCATATCAGCAACAAAATAAATTTTCTTATCATTATTTGCTAAACAAGGATGGGCAACAATTAAAGTATCCCCACCAAATGGTAACTGAATCGCTTCACCATAAGCTTGTCCTTTTTTCTTAGAGTAAAAAATTGCACAAGTTTTCTTAATAGCTTCTGATTCCTTACCCTTTTCCTTAGCAACCTTACATCTTGTAAAATAAATTGTATTCCTCTTTTCGTTAAATGATGGAGAACCTTCAGCTGCTTCAGTATTCACACCCGTTTCGTCGTCACCAGCTAAAACCGAAGGCTTAGACCATTTCCCTTTTCTATCTAATTTAGAATAATATAAATCAGGAAAAGCCTGACCACTAACTTCGTTCTCACCTTTACCTACAGCTCCTGGCATGTAAGATTGATAAACTAATTCGTTGTATCTCTTATTAGCATAAGTAGGAATTGCATCATCATACTTCGTGTTTAACTGTCGTAAATTCTCTAATTTATATCTTGTCGGATTATCAGTCCATTTAATTGCTAACTCACAAGATTTCACTCCCTTCTTACCAGCTTTATCATCGGGCTTAACTTCTGAATAAATTTTGTATGAATCCATTGCATCTTGGTAATTCTCGACAGCTTTGTATACATTACCCAATTTCACATGTACTTCAGGATGATCAGTAACAAATGATTTCCCTTTAGAAACAACCTTCTTATACCACGCGATTGCATTCTTATAATCTCTAAAACCTTCATAAGACTGAGCCATGTTGTACATGATTCTAACCTTGACAGCCTTGTCTTTTTCCTTTTTAATTGCAGTTTTGTAACCCTCAATTGCTGCACTATAAAGTCTCATTTCAAAAGCTTCATCCGCTCTAATAGTTGTCTTGTGCTGCGCCATCATACCTAATGATAATGCAAACACTAATAAGATTGTTAACAGATTATTTAATTTCATATTCTAATAGTTTTAACCTAAATACTCAACACCAAATCAATGTTAAAAGTAATAATAATTTTTTATTCTCAGCACCTCAAAGCACAATAATAATTAACAGACCTAAATAATATATGAGAATTTAAAAAAAACAATAAATTTACTAGCGCATGACTGCACAAAATAAAAACAGCTATTTAAAACCAAATAAAATCAACTTCAAGTAAGGTTTCAAGCTTTTGAAATTAAAAAATACATATACATTACGTATATAGAAATCAGTAAAAAACCTTTCCATCTATGAATCTTACCTCCAAACGCCATCAACGGAAGGATTAAAAATGTAATTCCCAACATCCACCATGAATCAAATGCTAATACCGATTTCGGCAAAGGCATTCCCGCAATTGAACCTGTTATTCCAACAACACATAAAATATTAAAAATATTAGAACCGATTAAATTCCCAATCGCTATATCTGTTTGCTTTCTATAAGCTGCCACTGCACTTGTTACTAATTCAGGTACACTTGTTCCAAATGCCACAACTGTAACTCCTATCATGTAATTTGAAACACCAAATTTGGTAGCGATTGAAATAGCAGCCCCAAGTAACCAATCAGCTCCTATTACCAAACAAATACAACCCCCAATAAGAAAAAATAAATTTTGAAAAAGAGGCCTTCCCTTATTACCTGCTAACTCTTCGTCTTCCGAAGTAACTAATTCAGCTGATTTTTTAGAATTTTTTCTTGATTTCCAAATCAAAAAACATGTGAATAAAATAATTAACACAAACAAAAAAGCGCCTTCCCATCTATTTACTAAATTCTCCTCACCATCAAAAAAAGCCATAAAAACAACAAATAAAATGGTTGCACCCATCATTACCGGCCAATCCTGACGAATAGATTGCTTTTGAACAGGTACTGGAAAAATGAATGCTGTAATCCCTAAAACCAAAGCGATATTTGCAATATTGGACCCGATCACATTCCCAACACTTAACAGACTTTCTTCACCACCTTTTAGAGCTGCCCCAACACTCACTAATAATTCAGGAGCAGATGTCCCAAAAGAGACTACAGTCATACCAATAATTAAGGTTGAAATATTTGCTTTCAGAGCCAAACCAACAGCACCACGAACTAAAAACTCACCACCAATTATTAGAATAATTAAACCCAGAAAAAGCATTAAATATTCCATTAATTATAATTTCTTAGTGATGTCTAAATCATCCTTTATCCTCTTTAAATCTTTAACGATGGAGCCTTTTGAATTCTTTAACACTTCTTTTTGAATATCCCCTGTAGCATTTTTAACTTCTCTTATTCCTTTACCCAAAGCCCTAGCAATTGATGGTATTTCCTTCGAGCCAAACAATAATAATATTGCTAATAATATAATCATTATCGAACCAGCACTAAGGCCTAAAAAAAGTAAATTCATAAGACGTTTAAAATAAAAAATAAAGGTAGGGAATATTAACATAACAAAAAATAACAACTGTTTCTTTTCTATCTACTAAACATTCTCAAGCTATGCAGCTAAACGCTATTATATTAATAATCCTTTGATTATATAATAAAACATCCAGACCTTAAGTCGTAACCAGTTCATAATTAACTAGTTTGTTTTTTTTTCATAATTTATAGCAATTATTTTTGTTAATCAATAAAAACCACATACATTTGCACTCCAAATTACATGGTTAAATGCATTATTTACAACCATAAGTACACCGATCGGGGTGTAGCGTAGCCCGGTTATCGCGCCTCGTTTGGGACGAGGAGGTCGCAGGTTCGAATCCTGCCACCCCGACAGAAAAAAAGC
>MDTF01018545.1_pt1 | contig 22758 bp, 18 predicted proteins | sample 811191 | NCBI WGS metagenome assembly MDTF01 (sample SAMN05326649, study PRJNA326480) | marine metagenome | isolation source: seawater | place: Southern Ocean | collected 2011
TGAGTTTCTCGATTCAAGAAGAATCAACAAATACCATTGCTGTAGATGTGAATGATCAACCTGTTCGGTTGAGTGATGGTAGAATGCTTTTCCGTCCTGCTGGACATGGTGCTTTACTTGAGAACCTGAAAGGTTTAGATAGCGATATCATTTTCATTAAGAATATCGATAATGTTTGCAGAGAAGAGCTTCAATCTACAACTTGGAATTGGAAGAAAGTACTTGCTGGTAAGTTGATTGAAATTCGAGAAGTGATGCGTGAAGTGTTCTATTCTAAGGTTTCTGATATTCAGGTAGATCAAACTTATAAACGCTTGAATGATATGGGTGTTTATCCCCCCGAAGATTTAGACGCTGCTGGGCTGAAGTCTTGGTTTAACCGACCAATACGCGTTTGCGGAATGGTGAAAAACGAAGGAGAACCAGGTGGTGGACCTTTTTGGGTTGAGAAAAACGGACATGAATCTCTTCAAATTGTTGAGAAAGCTCAGGTAAATATGAGTGATTCAAAACAAGCCGAAATCTTATCTCATTCTACACATTTCAATCCTGTTGATTTAGTTTGTTGTATCAAAGATCCTGATGGCAACTTCTATGAACTTACCGATTATCGTGATGATGAAACAGGCTTTATCTCTGAAAAATCATTAGACGGTAAACCTATTAAAGCACTTGAATTACCGGGCTTGTGGAATGGTGCCATGGCCAATTGGATTACACTATTCGTTGAAGTTCCATTAGAAACTTTCAGTCCGGTTAAAACAGTAAACGACTTACTCAAGCCAACGCATAATATCTGCTGATAAATTTAGCATGTGCTTAACTGAAAGTTGTGTTTTTAAGGCAACATAGTTTCCTTATCTTCGCCACTCATCGCATAAAAAGCACATGGTAGTAATTTGTTACGGAACCCGTCCAGAGGTTATAAAAGTAAGTTCAGTTATTAAGGAGTTGCAGAAACGCAACATACCATTTAAAACCGTATTCACCGGCCAACACAAAGAGTTGTTCGAAGATGTTCGAGACTTGGTTCCCGAGCCAGATTTCCGCCTGAATATCATGCGCGAGAATCAAACACTCAATCACATTGTTGCACGTATTGCTGAAGGATTAACAGATATTCTGCAAGAAATTGATGCCAAAGTATTGTTGGTTCAAGGTGATACATCTACAGCTTTAACCAGTGCTTTGGTTGCATTCAATATGCGAATTCCTGTTGGACATATCGAAGCTGGTTTGCGTACATTCAATTTAGATAGTCCATTCCCTGAAGAGGCAAATAGACAGTTGATTTCTAGAATTGCTACATTCAACTGGGCACCAACTGAGCTTTCAGCTGGATACCTAAAAAATGAAAATTTAAAGAACGTTACGGTTACTGGAAATACGGTTGTTGATATGTGTCACGACTTGAACTATCCAGTTAAGTTCGATGACAAAGTATTAATCACCCTTCACAGAAGAGAAAACTTTGGCGAACGAATGGAGAACTATTTTCGTCAAATAGAAGCTTTGGCTGTAAAACATCCAGAGTTGAAATTCATCTTCCCGATGCATCCCAATCCAAACGTTCAAAAACACAAATATCTACTAAAACACGTTGAGGTAACCAGCCCAATGAGTTATTTCCCGTTCATTAAAGAGTTGAGCGAAGCCAAGTGTATCATTACAGATTCTGGTGGTGTTCAGGAAGAAGCTGGTACATTCAAAAAACGTATTTTGCTCTGCCGCGATACTACTGAAAGAATGGAAGGTGTACATGCCGGATTTGTAACCATGGTTGAAAACGACTTGGAAGCAGAATTCGAAAAAGTATTGCAAAACCCTCAATACGATGGAGCAAATCCATTTGGAGAGGGAAAAGCAGCCCAGATTATTGTTGATGAAATCGAAGCCCGAATTACCTTATAATCCATGAGTGATAGACGCATTATAGTTGTTCTTCCAGCGTACAACGAGGAAGAAACCATCCATAAATTATTAGCCCGAATTAACTTCCAATTCGAAGAGTTTGACTTACCGCTTTATGTAATGGTGGTAAACGATGGGAGTACAGACAATACTTTAGAAGCTGTTGCTAAATCGCAACAAGAACTGAAAGTTCCTATTGAGATTGTTGATTTGGTAACCAACAGAGGTTTAGCTGGAGCCATTAAAGAAGGGCTTTTTGCAGCAGTTAATAAATCGAAGCATCCTGAAGACATTATTGTGGTGATGGATGCTGACAATACGCACACTCCAGGCTTAATCATGCACATGACGCGTAAAGTGTATGAAGGCTATGATGTGGTAATTGCTTCTCGCTATCAAAAAGGAGCTCGTGTGGTTGGCTTAACGCGTTTCCGCAGATTCCTAAGTTTTGGAGCAAGTATGATTTTCCAAACGTTTGCAAACGTTGAAGGCGTTAAAGATTACACCTGTGGATATCGTGCTTATCGTTCTGAAATCCTTAAAAAAGCATTTGACGAATACCGTGAGAATTTCATCAAACAAAGTGGATTTGCATGTATGATTGAAATCTTACTTCGTTTAGAGGCTTTCAACCCTGTTGTTGGTGAAGTTCCATTGATTTTACGATACGATTTTAAAGAAGGTACCAGTAAGATGAGGGTAGCGAGAACCATCAAACAAACACTGGCACTACTGTTCAATTATCGATTCAATAAATCGAATTGGTAGTTGATTTAAAAAACTAATCCTATGGCACAAAAAGTTGAAGAATCTACCAATACTACATGGCTACAACCTAATTCGTGGTCTGATAAGCACGTTTGGATTGCAGTTGGGATCATCACATTTATTGGTTTTTTAGTTCGTTTAATTAATGTTGATGGCTTAACCCTTTGGGTGGATGAATACGTCCACGTATTGAGAGCCAAAGAGGTAGTGGAAGGTACTGGTCCACTATTTACAAACGATAACAACGGGATTCTCTACACACTTTTTGTCATTCCATTATTCAAGATTTTTGGTCCATCAGCTTTTTTAAGCAGATTACCAAGTGTACTGTTTGGCGCTGGGTCAATTCCATTGACTTATTTACTCGGTAAAAGATTATTCAACAGATATGTGGGTGTTTTAGCAGCCATCATGAATGCTTTTTCTATCTATTTGATTTTCTGGTCAAGGGTATCGAGAAACTATGCCATTTTTGAGTTTTTCTTTTTGGTGTTGATGTTGGTTTTCTTAGAAGCTTTTGAGCCTCAAAAACAATTGGATAAACTCAAAGGATTTTGGGAGAAGTACAAAATCAGTGGGAAGTATTTAGCGCTTTTACCTGTAGCTTTAATTTTATCGTTGATTTCCCATCAATTGGGATTCTTCTTCATATTTTCAGTTGGTTTTTACTTCGCGATGGTAGCTGTTATCAACTTGATAAAGAAGGAAGATCAAGCGCCTAAGTGGAATAAATACACAGTAATTGGTGGTCTGTTTTTCATTTTCGCAATATTGATTTTCATGCCATTTATGAGTGGAATTACTCGAAGTATGCTAGAGTTATTCCTTCCGCAAAACATTGCCAACTGGGTAATTCCAGATTGGGATCATATTGGGAAATTGATGGATGAAAAGCCACACGAAGCCTTCACTCGCTATTGGGATGTGATCACTTATGATTTCAAAAAACTTTACGTACTCACATTTGTAGGACTTATAGCTGCTTTCTTCTACAACAAGAAATCTGCAGCGGTTATGTGGGCATTTTATGTGTTTCCAGTGGTGTTGATGAGTTATGTTTTTCGCGAGCCATATCTACCGAGATACATCATTTATCTATATCCAATTTATTTGATTTCAATTGCTCTAGCCATGTTTGCAATTGTATCAGTGCTTAACAAGTATATATTCAAAAAGGCAAGTGTAATTGCTGTAGCAGTCTATTTGCTTTTACCGCTTGGTTTGGTTGGCGCATCTGCAAGATGGAAATCCCTTCAATCTCTAGTAAACGTAGAAAAGAGAAGTGGAAATGTAGTTGATAAGAAACTTTCTAGATGGGTCTTTACCAATTGGGTGCAACCTTTGGAATACGTGAAAGCAAACATGCAAGATAATGATGTGATTTTAGCCACTATTCCTGGTTCTGCACAATTCTACTTGAATCGTTCAGATGCTGCTTGGTTCCGTCAAACTCATTATGATTCTGAAGCACATGGATATGTCCCTAATGAGTATGATTCTACTCACGAGATAAGTGCGCGTACGTATGAGAATTTGGTTGAGACTTTTAATTCAAACCCAAGAGGTTGGTTGGTTGCAGATTACTATTTGTATGGGCCGTTAACCTCACCTCGAGCAAGAGATTTTGTGTTTAAAAACATGAAATACCATTTCAATACCTCAGAAGATGGAGATGTGTACGTGTTTAGTTGGGATAAAAGCCAACAAGTACAGCCAAAAGCCATTGTGATGGATGTGGGTAAAGGAGGGAGATACGCTACTCAAGAGTTAAACATCAATTTACCTGATGTAAAACAATACAACTATCTCGTATTTACTGCTGATGCCGAAGGTGTGGATAACAACCAGGAGGCCGTGATGGTATTCAACAGAAGTTACCAGCAATTTATTCCTGCAGCAAACAACGCTGGTAGAAACAAGCTGATGGTTCGAGTTGAAACCAAGTACCTAAAAGCAGGTCAAAACTCTATACAGTTTGTGTATTACCCTGGTGATAAACCAGCTCCGCAAGACACGCACAAAGGGTTTGTGATCTACAACGTAGAGATAGCTGGTGCGGGTTGATAAATAGAATAATGATAGAAAATAAAAAAGCTCCGTTTTGCGGAGCTTTTTCTTTATCAGCTAGTTTGTGTTTTAAGCCTTATTAATCGGCATGGCTTGTAGAATTCCATTCCACAGTGCAATACGGTGTTGTAACGATTCTTTAGCTACTTCAGCAGCTTCATTCCATTTATTGATATCGTTTCCACAAAGCTCACGCATCATTTGCCAAGCTAATGGTCCGTGTTCATCTCCATCTAACTCAATGTGTCTTTTCAGGTAATAAATCATTGGCCCTAAATTGTTGTCAGATCGTTTTTCTAGATCTTCAACAATGGCAGTAAACATATCAGGAATCAAGTCTTCACGTCCAAAAGTAAAGGCAGCAGCAATTTTATGAGTTTCGCCACTATCAATTAAACGGAAAGTAAATTGGATAAATCGCTGTACACTTACCGGAGGAGCAGCTAATTCCAATGCTTTTTGCCAACTCATACCACGTGAAGCGCCCAAAATCATTTTGTCAATAGTATTGGTATCGGCACCAGCACCGCGCATAGCTTCGTGATACAGTTCAAAGTGGCTTGCAGGATTTCCTAGTAAATCTACATCGCTTTCTTCGCCTGTAACAATCTCATTAATCATGCGTCTCACGCCAGGTGATCCAACTGGACGCCAAGGTAAATCAACACAGGTTAATTTTTGTTGAAGTGCTTTTAGTAATGACATAAAGTCCCACACAGCAAAAACGTGGTGTTCCATAAAAACGCGTAGATCTTGCGTGGTATGGATTCCTTGGTACAACGGGTGTGATATCAATTGCTCTCTGTAGGGAGCTAGTTGTTCTTTTAACCTCTCTTCAAATTCTTTCATTAGAACAATTTTCGATGGTGCAAATGTAAGTAAGCACGTGTTTCGATAATGCTATTAAATGTTAAACGAGCCATTTACCCGTTTAAGTGGTAATAGCCAATTATTGAGATGAATCTGACATCGAATTGTTTAATTCACTTTCGAGTAATCTTTCCAATTCATTTTTAGAATCATCTTCAGTTGGGGTGGTGTTAGACTTAACCTGATCTTGGTAGTTTGGATTGGTAAACTGATCGGCATTAAATTGCAGTAGATAGGTATTTGGCTTTTCGTAAACGGCAACGTTGTTGAAACACTCTTTGTATTGCTCCAACGCAGGGAACAAGTATTTTTCAGTATTTCCGAAACCTAACATATCAAGCACTACATAGTTTACCTTTTTATCGGCAAAATCTTGAACGAGCGCTTTTGTATCGGATGTGTTCTTGAAATTCACACACTTACGATCAGATTCCAAATAGAAAAATACAGGCTTACGAGCACAAATAATAGCATCTTTCTCGCTGTGAACCTTTGCCCAGTGTGCAGTTTTGAAATAATTCTGCCACTCTGGTCGGTATTTTGCTTTTGCCTGAATGCGTTGAGTGTTCAGCACAATCAGGTTAAACATCACTAACAAGAAAATAGGATAAACACCCAAAGGCTTTTTCACTTTGAATTTACTTTCCCATTTAAGTGAAAGTTGATGCAATCCCATAAGTGTTAACAGTGATGTAACTGGAATTACGTGAGCCATAAATCGGGATGAAGCCCAAACCGATGGCCACACTAAAATGATTAATAATGCAGATCCTAAGTAAGCCACTAAAAACCATTTGTAGCCACCTGCATTTTTAATTCCTTTCCAAATGAAATACAACAGTAATAAGGAGATGAAAACATCTGTTGCAGCACTAATTCCATGTACTTTTCCGATTATTGGAAGTGTAGCATCAGGTAGAAACCCGATGAGATAAGCCAAAGCATTTTGCTTCATTCGAGCCAATAAATCACTCATGCCAATGATAGGTGAATCAACATCGTATGGATTGACATGAATAAGCTGTCTGAAATAATTTCCTCCGCCTGTATTCAGAAAGAATGAAGGTGTGATGAACACTGCAATTCCAGCAACCGTGGCAATTAAAGGTTGGAATTTCTTCTTAGCTAGCAAGTAAAAACCGATCCCAGCAAAAACAGCTAATGCTACTGATCTGATGTAGAATGATGCTCCCAAACTCAAAGCCATAATCCAGAATCCGGGTTTGGTAAACCATTTTTGATCTTTTTCAGAATCGAGTTTCACGAAATAGAAAATACCCAACGAGATGAAAAACAAAAAGGGAATTTCACTCATTAAGATGGTTCCGCTTCGCATTAAAACAGGGTTGAGAAAAATCGCCATCGCTCCAACAATTGCTAAATTCACATTCGACTGAATGCGTTTGAAAATCTCAAACCAAAGCAATCCGCTGGCTAATAGAAAAAGTCCGTTAATGACTTTCAAAGCAACAATAGAGCCCAATCCGATTTTTGAGAATAGAGCAATGATCAACGGAAAGCCAATAGGGAAGTGGTTTTCAGCAGGATTTCCTGGGAAAGCTGGGTTTACAAATCCCAATCCATCAGCAAGAGCGTGCCCCAAAACAAAGTATGAGGCATTATCTCCGTTGATGTCCCATTTTTGATCGAAAACAAAGAAGTAAGCAATAGCAAAAACTACCAGCAAGAAAATTCGAGCAGGCATGAAGTTGACAATGAAATCCAATTCATTGAAAGCTTTTTGTTCTTTGTTTTCTGTCATGTAACGTGATTATAAATTCAATCCCTCAACCAATTGGTCGATTTTGGTTTTCAATTGAAGATTTGCTTCACCAAATTCAGCTTTACTGTTTAATGTGCCTTTCACACTGAAGTAAAACTTGATTTTAGGTTCCGTTCCAGAAGGACGAGCAGTTACCTTGCTTCCGTCTTCTAAAAACAATTGGAACACATTTGATTTTGGCATATCGATGATCGATTCTTCACCGGTAACCAAATCTTTGTGGACACATGATTTGTAATCGGCTGTAGAAACCACTTTTAAACCACCTAAAGATTCAGGTGTATTGGCTCTCAAGTCTTTCATCATGTTTTGAATTTCTTCAGCACCTTGCATTCCTTTTTTGGTGATAGAAATTAAATGCTCTTGGTAATAACCATATTGCATGTAGATTTCTAATAGCAATTCATACATGCTTTTTCCTTGAGCTTTTGCCCAGGCAGCAATTTCGCAGCAAATCATTCCAGAAGTAATGGAATCTTTATCGCGAACAAAATCACCAATCATATAACCGAATGATTCTTCACCACCGCCAATGAAAGTTTCGTTTCCTTCTTTGTTGCGAATGATTTCAGCAATCCACTTAAATCCTGTTAAGCAGAAATAGGTGTTAACATCGTAAGTGGTGGCAATATCTTGAATCAAGTTTGTGGTAACAATGGTTTCGGCCACAAATTCTTTACCAGTGAGCTTGTTGTTCTTTTTCCAATTCTCCAACAAATACCAAGTCAACAAAACAGCTGTTTGGTTTCCGTTGAGAAGGGTCATTTCACCTTCCAAATTGCGGACAGCAACACCAATTCTATCAGCATCCGGATCTGTTCCTATAACGATATCAGCATTTAGCTCTTCAGCTTTGTTTAAAGCCATCGCCAAAGCTTCTGGTTCTTCCGGGTTGGGAGATTTTACGGTTGAGAAGTTTCCATCAGGAGTGGCTTGTTCTTCAACAATATGAACGTTTTTAAAACCTGCTTTCTCCAATGCTGGCGGCATCGCTTTGATGGATGTTCCGTGTAAGCTAGTGAAAACGATTTGTAGATCTTCTTTACCATCGTTGTTGAAAGAATGACTCACAACATCGTTGATAAAAGCTTCGTCCATTTCAGCTCCAATAATTTGGATAAGTGATTGATCGCCATCAAATAAAATGGAATCAAATGACACTTTTTGAACGTGATCGATTACGTTTTTATCGTGTGGTGGAACCAATTGAGCTCCATCATTCCAATAAACTTTATAACCGTTATACTCTTTTGGATTGTGCGAAGCTGTTAAGATAATTCCACTTTGGCAATTCAATTTGCGAATAGCGTATGAAATCTCTGGTGTTGGTCTTAAGTCTTCGAACAAATAAACCTGAATTCCATTGGCTGAAAGTACGTTGGCAACTGTTGTAGCAAACGGACGAGAATTGTTGCGGCAATCGTGGCCAATAACAACACTAATGGTTTGATTGGTGAATTGTTCTTTCAGGTAATTGGCCAAACCTTGTGTGGCTTGACCCAATGTATATTTATTCACGCGATTTGTTCCAGCACCCATGATGCCGCGCATTCCGCCTGTTCCAAATTCTAAATCTTTATAAAAAGCGTCTGCAAAGGTATCGCCACCTACAGACATCAATTGTTTCACTTCATCTTGAGTAGCTTGGTCGAATGGTGTGGTAAGCCAAGCTTTGGCTTTTTGTTCAATAGTCATTGAATCGTTCATGTTCATTCATTTTCAGGTCAGCCAAAAGTAACCCACTCAATCACGTTGCACAAATGGAAAATGTAAACGGATGTTAATGAAACTGTAAAATCGTCACACTCAACGTGTTGGGCCTGTCAAAATATCAGTGTAATATACTGGTAATCAGACAAAATGCTAGACTTTTCCTATTGGCACAAGCCTTGAACAATACCCTGCAAATAACATTTGAAAACTAATTTTTTGGAGGATATAATTATGAAACTAGTTAGAAGAAACGCAGGATTTCCATCACTTTTAGATGAATTGTTTACAAACGATGCTTTTTACGGTGGATCAACTTACACACCAGCAGTAAACATCAAAGAAACTGAAAACAGTTATGTAGTTGATTTAGCTGTTCCAGGAATGGAAAAAAGCGACTTCGAGATTAACTTAGAAAACAACGTGTTAACCATCTCAGCTGAGAAAGCAACAGAAAAAGAAAACACCACAGAAAAGTACACGTTGAAAGAGTTTGGTAAATTCTCGTTCAAGAGAAGTTTCACGCTCCCGGAAGGAAAAGTGAATACTGAAAATGTAAATGCACAATACAACAATGGAGTGTTGAGCATCCTTTTACCAAAGCAAGAAAAAGAAGTGAAAAAAGCGAAACTTATCGAAATCGCTTAACGTAAATAGGAACAGAAAGATTTTTAAGTAGGGTTAGGTTAGTGTAGAATACCGCGGTTGGGAGCTTTTTCAACCGCGGTTTCTTTTTTATGCTTTTGGCTGATACAGACCCAAACAGATTTTCATGCGCAAAATGCGTTTTATACTATTCTCAATTTGAGTGGCGAATGCCTGATCAGTCTGACTTAACTCTAAAATTTGTTGCAATAATTGCGGTTCGTTTGGTGGCATTAAGATAACATCGCAACCTGCTTTTGCAGCAGCTAATGGACCCATTTCTCCACTGTTTACGGCAGCCATCATATTCATAGCATCTGTAAAGATGATTCCTTCAAATCCTAATGAGTCTCTCAATAACTCAGTAACAATGTTTCTAGAACAACTTGCTGGTTTACCATCAGTATTGAAAGCAGCATTGTTTTGAACCGTAACGTGAGCAACCATTACACTGGCCACATTTTCGGCAATAAGTGGCGGATAAACACCAATTTCTTTAAACTCGCCATCAATGTAAACGGTTTGTTTGTGCGTGTCACCAGTAACATAACCATGTCCTGGGAAATGCTTGATACAAGCAGCAACCTGATCTTTTTGCGTAGCTTCAATGAACCAACTGCTTTTCTGAATAACTGAATCTGGATTGCTACCAAAACTGCGGTGTTTAATAGCTTCGTTATTTGGACTTAAATCTACAACTGGAGCAAAGTTGATTTGGAATCCCATTTCTTTGATTTCCGCGTCAATTTTGTGTGCTGCATCAGCTACGGCCGTTGAATCTTTTAAATCAACTGTTTTTGGAATAGTTACATCTGTGCCTAAAACACGTGAGTTGAATAAACTAGGCTCGGCATCAATGGCAAACCAAAGAGGAAAAGCTGTTTCCTGATTCAGTTGATCGATAAAAGCTTTGTTCTCTGTTTTCTGACCTTTCAAGAAGATAACACCACCAACTTGTTGGTTTTTAACTAGCTTCAATACGGTGTTATTTGGCTTGCCTAATTGACCAGCTGAAGTCATAATCATTTGGGCAACTCGCTGCGTGTCTGAAAGAGAATTGTACCATTCATCAACGATGTGGTCTAAGTTGACATCGGCTTTGAAAAAATCATCAATCTTGAAATGCTTTTTGGGTGTAGTACCTTCTTTTTTAGGTTCTTGTTGTGGATTTTCGGGTGTGTTGTTTCCAGTGCAAGATGAGAAACTCATCAAAGCAATTAGTGAACTATATATTATTTTCATCGTCATCTTTTGTCATTCTGTAAAACAAGATAATATCAATACAGGCGTGTGCAATCATGGCTGAAACAAGCCCAACATAATCATTCAGGTATCCAATTCCAGCAATTACCAAAACCATAAATGCTCCGTAAATGGAAATACACCAATCTTTCGGATTCAAGTAGCCGTGAATCGCTACAAATACAACGCTAGTGATCCAAATTCCCCAGTATTGTTGTAGAACTCCTCTGAAGAAATACTCTTCACCAATTCCGGCACAAAGTGATACAAATAAGATATCGCTCCAATTCAAATCAAAGGGCAGAACGAGTCCGCTGTATTTAACTCGAGTGGCTTTCATAAACGGTAATCGAATGATAAGCCAAGCTAAAAATCCTGCAACGACACCTGCTAAAAGTCCTATTCCCAGTTGGAAATGTAGTGGCATTGGCATTGAAAATCTGAACGAACTGGGCTGATCTTCAACAAACCATATAATTAAAGCTCCAACTGCTGGAAAGCCAATGAGAGTGAGTAAACTGAGTTTGTATAACTGTGATTTTTCCATAAAAAAAGCCGTAGGAAAATCCCACGGCTCGAAGATATAAATTCAATGTCAGCTTACTGAACAGCAATGTAGATGTGCGTGATTAAAGTAGAAGGATCTTTAGTAGTACTTGGATCAGTAATGTACTCTTCGAAAGGAGCTCCATTTTCTTTAAATCCGTTTTCGCCCATGTATTTGTATGCAGCGTTCCAAGTAGCTTCCATACCATCATAAGAACCAAGATGTGTAATTCGAATAGCTTTTGAAGCAGGCATTGTTCCAGCTTGAATAACATCTGTTCCTTCAATGGCTCTTGAAACAGGAATTATGCTTGAATAAACTACTTTATGAGGAGGTTCCCAAGTATAGTAAGATGCTAAAGGAGCGGTAACAAATTCCAATTGATTTGCTCTCATAAACTGAGACAGCTTACCATAGTTATTTTCCATTGATTCACTAATTCCATTTACATCAGATGAATCTTTGATTCCAATGTAATGCCACTCTGGAAGTTGAATTTCAACAATTTCCAAACCATCAACATCTGAAGATTTTAAAATCTCAGCATTATCACTCAAACTAGGAGCATTGCTTGTTCCGCCAGAAACACAAGGGTTTGATTCGTCTGCTGAAGCAGTTTCGGCTAACTTTTCTAAACCAGCTTTAAATGTGGTTTCTAAACCTGGTTTCATGATGGCACCCATCAATCTAGCAAAAGGATTAGAACCCATATCAGAGGTGAAATCCCAAGTAACTTTGGTTCCGTCTTCAACTTCTTCGAAAGAGAAAATACCGTGACCACCACCTTGTCCACCAAAGTCTAAATCGGCTTCAACAGTTTCAAGTGGAGTAACGTGTGAGTAGGTCATAGACCCATTACCCATAACTTCAGAAACCCAGCTGTATGAAGCGCCTTCACCTTCAGTAATATCGCTCCAATTTAATTGCATAGTTGTATCCATGTTTACCCATGGCGACCAAACAGCTCTTTTTTTCATGTCATTAACATGATCGAAAACAACACAAACAGGAGCTTGAATGACTTTGCTGTTTGACATTTCAACCGAAGAAGGTTGCAAATAACCAACTACAACAACAATAAGTAGGATAGAGACGAGGGCAATACCAATGATCTTCAGTGCTTTCATAATGTTTTGGATTAAATTTTTGTGCTTAGCGAATATAAATAAAAGCAACTATCTCAGTGTGATAGCGCTATTATCTTGAAATCATTATTTTTGGTTCCATGCCGTTGAACCGTGTTATTTGTTACGCAGCAATAACAGTTTTTTTATCACTCATTCATTTCAGTTCAAGTGCTCACGAAGATGAAACAAAACGTGACACTGTTTCTGCTATGGTGATGTATGGTGAAGCTATGTTGTTGGATGGAATTGAAGAAATGAACAAGGAAGAAATAGCCTTGTACAAAGATTCTTTGATACATCTTACAAATCCACCGTTATCTGTTATTGAACAGATTGAAATTTATGAGCAAATCCCTTCAATGACGTTTGAAGAGGTATTTCATTTGATTGATTCACTGTTTGAAATGGAATCAATTCCATATCCTCTGATCAACCAAATTAATCTCTATGTAGCCACACATGAACCCATTGAGGAAGAGGAAATTGATACATCACAATATCCAGCAGATTTTTATTATCAGAGTTGGAACACACTCATTCCCAATCCATATGCTGTAAGAAATCTAATTCAAAATGATTCAACACTTGAGTTGAAACTGCAAGGAGGTAAACGATTGCAAGAATTTCAAATGCCAATTGAAGGTGTTTTAACTTCAGGTTTTGGATGGCGAGATGGTAGAAATCACAACGGAATTGATATTGATTTAGAGGTGTGGGACACCGTTCGAACTTCATTTCCAGGAATGGTTCGTGTAGCCAGATATTACGGAGGTTATGGTAGAGTAGTGGTTGTAAGGCATTGGAATGGATTAGAAACGCTGTATGCTCATCTTCATCGAATAAAAGTGAAACCGGGAGATATTGTAAATGCAGGAGATTTAGTTGGTTTAGGAGGTAGTTCTGGACATTCAACAGGAAGTCACCTACATTGGGAAATTCGATTTAAAGGAGTGCCAATCAATCCAGCCCATTTTATCGATTTACAGGAAGGAGAATTGCAAAAAGATGTACTCGTTCTGAAAAGAACACGTTATGGTTATGCTGCTTTTCCAGAAGGAGTTGTGTTTCACGAAGTAAAAAGAGGTGAATTTTTGTATAAAATTGCATCTGAATATGGCACCACAGTTAACAAACTGTGTGAACTAAATGGAATTAGGAGAAACAGCATTTTAGTTGTAGGCCAGAAGATTCGGGTTATATGAATTTGGAAGAACGTTTTGATTTTACCAATTGGCGTAAACATCCTACTAAACAACGTTATTACGTTTTCTTTTTTACATCCATTGAACAGGGAATACATTTCGAATTCTTGCTAACTGAAAAGAGCATTTGGTTTGAACGTTTTGAAGATGCAGATCAACCAAATAGACCCATTTGGTTTGCTATTGATAAGAATGATCTGGAGAAAGTAAAATACATCAATAACCTCACTTTAGGAAAATACCGTAAACCATTTATACCCAACTCAACTCTAAGATGGGCCGTGATTCTATTTGCTCTCTCTATCTTAGCGCTTGCAATTGGCGGTGCAATAATGAACCAACAATAACAATTGAACAGCATGAAGTACAAAGCACTCCTATTATTACTGTTGATTTCTTCGCTAGGTTATGCTCAAAAAAACGTTGTTACGGCTGGTATTCAATTCAAGCCTATGCTACCCAACGATTTATTCAATGCAGATGAGATGCGAACCTCAAATTCGGGAATGAATTTTGAAACTCAGCAGAATTTCGGTTGGGGTGGTGGAATGGTTATCAGATGGGGATTTACTGAGATGCTGAGCCTTGAAACTGGAATTAACTATGTAAGGCGTAACTATTCTCTTTCAATTGATAGTATAGATAATAATTACAGTGGATCAACGGAATATAGAATCGATGGATATGAAGTTCCTATCATGGGGTTAATATACATTCGATTGGATAGGAAGTGGTATATGAATGCTGCACTTGGTGGAAGTATCGATTTGTTTCCTCGAGACTTCTATTCTGACACCATTAATGCAGATTGGATACATGAAACGGGTAGAAGGTCATGGATTCAGGTGGCTATGTTGGCAAATATTGGTTTTGAATATAGAACTGAAAGTAGTGGTTATTTCTACATTGGAGGATCATTTCACAGACCATTTTCATATATGTACTTATCAAAGATTGGTTTAGGTGATAACCCTTTTACAGAAACCAGTATGACCATAGATGGAAGTTACTTAACAATAGATCTCCGTTATTTCTTTCATGATGATCCTGTGAAACGCGAAAAACGGAAGAAGAATAGGAATTAGTCTTCTAAGAAATTTTGATAGTGATCGTAAAGAGCATAGATCTTTTTAACATAACTGTAAGGCTCTGATCCCCTGCAATAACCGTGTAATACAACTTCATCGTTGTAATAAGTGGGTTTTGATTTATTGAGGATCATTTCAGCTACGTTGTCATTCCAAACTTTACTGTTTAGCTCATACTTTTCGGCAAGCCTTTGAGCATCTTTAACATGTCCTAATCCAGCGTTGTAACTGGCTAATGCAAACTTTGCCGATTGGATGGAGTCATTGTCTAAATTCTCTAACCAGTAATCATAAAGCCATTTTAGATACATCGTTCCAGCCATTATGTTTTTCTCTGGTTCAGTAATTTGAGTGCTATCTACCCCGAAGCGCTCAGCGGTTTCAGGTAAAATTTGCATCAACCCTTTTGCACCAGTCCAAGAAACAGCGTCTGGATCAAACTGAGACTCTTGATGAATCAGCGAAGCTAATAACGGCCAAGGCCAATCCATTTTTTTCGCATATAGCTTGATAACGTTATCGTATGGAGAGATACGACCTCCTTCAGCTAAATTGTATTCACTTTTTGCTTTTGAACTCGTTTGCTTAGCCCACTTAAAGTACTTATTGTAGATGTAGGCGTATTGCGATTTACTTTTCTTATCGCTCATCCAAAAATCAATGGTATCTTTTAACTTATCTGCGTGAGCTGGCAATGCCCAAGCTATCTGTTGACTGAATGAAATAGGAGTTTTAACGTCTAGGTTGGGGTAAAATGCTCGGTAAAAACGAGCCACATTTTCATCAGTAACGGAGTAGTCTATTACACCTCGGCTTATCATAGACATGATGCTGTCTATTTGTATTTCGCCCGGCAAACCAATAATTTCTATGGAATCACCAATTTCACTTTGAAGGTTTACAAGTCTCTCATAAAACGAAGAATTCAGCGGAACATAAACCTTTTTTCCAGCTAGATCTAATGGTTCTCTTACAAGAGCTCTTTCAATTTGCTCATATGTCAAGTTGTATCTGTTTTCAGGCATACGCTGAATCAAAACCTGCTTGGTTTTAATGTGAGGAAGCGTAAAAAGAACACGCTCTCTGCGGTCGTTGGTGATGGTTAAATTTGCAGCGGCAATATCTCCAATTCCAGCCTCTAAACTATCTAGAATGTGGTCTTCATCATGAATGACTTTTACCTCTAAATCAACATTCAAATAATTAGCCAACAAAGAAAGTAACTCATACTCATAACCCATCGGTTGACCGCGATATATGAAATAAGATGTGGCGCTATTATCGGTTAACGCAATTAATTTTTTACGCGCTAATATGCTATCAAGATAGCCAACTTTTACCTGGGTAGAATCTACATCAGGTTGATTTACAGTTGATGATGATGAAGCTGGTTGGCAGTTTGCGAGTATGGCAATACAAGAAATAAAAATGAGTATATGTTTTATCATAGGCTATTTACCCTAGCGATCGTACCACAAGGTAAAAAATACCGAGCACAACTAAAATACCTACTACAACTTTCCAAACACCCTTAGACAGGTTCGGGGTCATTTTAACGTCTTTGCGATATGCAAGCCCTACGAATATTACAAAGGCAATTAAGAAGATAGCAGCAAAGATTAATTGATTGTCAGAAAAAGCCATTTTTAGAATTTTAGTCCATCACCTAACGGTTGCCGAAAGTAGCAAGTTCGAAGTGAATAGCAGATATTTCTTTTTTCAAACTGTGAATTTAAACACGAGTGGCTTAAAGTTGTTCTTATCAGGTAATCCATTGTACCTTTCGGCCTCGATTGATGATCAACATGAAAAACACTTTTTTAATAATTCTTGCAACAGCACTTTTTATGCAATGTGCACCTGAAGATCAAGACCCACAATCAGATCAATTGAGAGCTACCGAAACTCCCGTATATACCATTTTATCTCAAAATATTGTAGATGTTGTTAGAGATGCTATTCTTCTTGAAGAAGCAGACACTTCGCTTTCAGCAACTGATCAAACGATGTATTTGTCTCAAGCGTCTGTAATTTATTTTGCAGCAGATTCAATGCTTGATACGCTCAATACGCCTGTAACTAGGATACAGGTTGATTTAGATCAATCAATAGGATCGGATGGAAGAACGAGGAGTGGAATTATTGATGTCTCGTACATTGGCGAATGGCCAGATTCTAATTTTTTGGCTAGAATGAACATCTTAAGTTTAGATATTGACGGATACGCTTTCTCAGGATACAGAACACTTAGTGGAAGAGGCTTAAATTCAGATTCACTCCTTACTTGGTCTTTTTCTGGAGATGCTTTTTATTTGGAAACCCCTACAGGTACAACATCTTTTAATCCAACTTATACCTGCTCACAAGTTTCAGGAAATGACGCTGATTGGATTCATACAGATCAATCGTTAAAAGAAACATTTACGTATCAATGGTCTGGCTCGGCCGTTGGATATTTAAGCTCTGGTCAACAGGTGTTGATGAACATTGAAGAACCCTATCAGATTATGGGGTCTTGTCCATATCCATTTGGTGGAGTTATCAGTGCTTCTGAGGCCAGAACTACTAAAGCAACAATTCGTTTTAATTCAGAATCTTGCAACGAAATTGCCAACTGGGAAATTGGTAATTCTGCAGGAACTGTTACGTTAAAATAAATCTATTATGGCAAAAAAAATAGTGAATAAGAAATCAGTTCAATTCTTAGAGAAGTATTTAAATAACTGCTCTCCAACTGGTTTTGAATCTGAAGGACAAAAATTGTGGTTAGATTACATCAAACCTTATGTTGATGATCATTATACCGATAAATACGGTACAGCAGTAGCGGTAATTAACCCAGAAGCTGAATACAAAGTAGTTATTGAAGCTCATGCCGATGAGATTAGCTGGTTTGTGCATTACATAACCAATGACGGGTTGATATACGTACGTAGAAATGGTGGAAGCGATCATCAAATTGCACCATCAAAACGCGTAGATATTCACACAGATAATGGCATTGTAAAAGCAGTATTCGGTTGGCCAGCAATTCACACACGAAATGGAGGCAAAGAACAAGCCCCATCTTTGAATAACATCTTTTTAGACTGTGGTTGTACAACAAAAGAAGAGGTTGAAAAATTAGGCGTTCATGTTGGATGTGTGATTACCTATGAAGATCAATTCATGGTGTTGAATGATCGCTATTATGTTGGTCGCGCTTTGGATAATCGTGTTGGTGGTTTCATGATTGCTGAGGTGGCTCGTCAATTGAAAGAAAATAAGAAGAAATTACCTTTCGGATTGTACATTGTTAATGCGGTGCAAGAAGAAGTTGGTTTGCGTGGTGCCGAAATGATTGTGGAGAGCATTAAGCCAGATGTAGCCATCGTTACAGATGTTTGCCATGATACACAAACACCAATGATCGACAAGAAAAAAGAAGGTGATTTAGCTTGTGGAAAAGGTCCAGTTTTGAGTTATGCTCCATCTGTTCACAACAACTTATTGAAGCTGATTATTGACGCAGCTAACGATAATAAAATTCCTTTCCAAAGATTGGCAGCTAGTCGCTTTACAGGTACCGATACCGATGCTTTTGCATATGCTAATGGTGGTGTTTATTCTGCATTGATTTCGTTGCCTTTGCGTTATATGCACACTACTGTTGAAATGGTGCATAAAGACGATGTAGAAAATGTAATCAAGTTGATATACAACGCTTTGTTGCAAATTAAAGACGGACAAGATTTCCGTTATATCAAATAAATTATTTTGAGCGTGTGATGCGGAAAACGCGTCCACGCTCATTACTCATTAAAAGCGTTGAGTCGCTTTCCCAAGCAATTGCTTCGGTTTGTCCGCGAGTGGTAATTCTTCTCACTTCTTGTAGGCTGATAACCAGTTTTCCATCTAAATAATACACTTTTCCAAAGGCGATAGCTCCATACGTTAAAATGGCTAGTTCAACGCCATTCAGAGCCACATCTGTAATCGGAACAGGTAACCTGAAAGTTGATTCTACAGTTGTTGAATCTGATACTTTGTAGAGGTTAACGGTTTTGTTGATTCTGTTTTTTGGAATGATGAAAGTGTGATCGTGCAGATGAAAAACGGCCTCAGCATCGTAATTGAAATCTCTTTGTTTTTGTGGTGGAAATGCGTTTTGGTCTGGATAAATCACAGGTTCAATTTCTTTTAGACTGTATTCACTATCTAAATAAATCAGTTGTAGATTTTTTCGATTGTTGAGGTTGTTTCCAATGTCTGCTATTATGAGTCCATTTTCATTCACCTCTAAAGCCTCCCAATCTCTGTTTTTGTGCTGGATGCGAATGATACTGTCAATTTCATATGTGTTTGGATTAACCCGAAATATCACAGAATCATTGCCACTGTCGTTTAAAGTATATAGCGAATCGTTCCAAAATACCAATCCGCTAGATTCTGTAATTTCTGATGGAAACTGCCCAATCTTTTGAACTTTGTAATGCCGCTTTAATTCACATTCTGGGCAAGTCATGAAAAGTGCCTTCAAGCAGAAAAAGCCGATGATGACAGTCTTCAACATCTAAAATAAGCTTGATTGAAACGATACTTTGTGAATTTCAGGCTTGTCGGTATACACCAAAATCAATTCCAAAGGTTTGTCAATCAAATGCTGAACAATTCCAGCATACTCTCGAATTTGAACCTCATGTTCAGGTCGAACTTCACCTGTTTTGTAATCGAGAATGCTCACTTTATCTGAAAACTCTACAATTCGGTCGGCACGCTTTTTTTGTCCGTTGTACATGAGGTTTACTTCATTCCAAACTAAGTTGTTTGAATCGAAATAAGGGGCTAATTCTGGCCAGGAGATCAACTGATTGACTTGTTCCCAGATTTTACTTTTCTCTGTGTTTTCAATGGGCTCATTCATCAACCATTGCTCAACAGATTTTAAACTTGATGTAGATTGAATCTTTTCTAAAGTCAGGTGCATGTACTGACCAAAATGCTGTTCATCTGCATGGTTTTCCAATTCACGAACGCGTTGAGTACTCAAGTTAATACGCTCTTTCCACGGACTTTTTGAATAGCCAATTTCAAAAGCAGGTTCACTTTCTTTTCTCTCTTTCGGTTGAGCTGTTCCGTCACCTAAAACCAGTTTTTTCTGTTCAAAATCATAAGTATCAAAAACAGAAAGTCCAGCTTCAATTTTTTCTTTGTTAGCTCCCGAAAGAATGTGATCAAAAATGTAAAGCCGCTGTTTGGGACGTGTAAAAGCCACATAAAGTTCATTCAACTCATCTAGCTTTTTGCGGTCGTCTTCGTGCTTTTTCTGAGGAGCATAAACGGTAGATTCCAATTCTTTTTTGAATGGCATCATCGAGTAGGGGAGATCCAATTCTTCTTCTTGCGTTTTCACCCAAATTGGAGCTTGGTTTTGTGTATTTCCTATCCAATTGGCCATGGGCACAATCACCACCGGAAATTGAAGTCCTTTACTCTTGTGGATGGTCATTAACTGAACTGCATTTTCAGATGAACTGCTCTCAATACTCAATCTATCTTTACGCTCGTTGTAGTGATTGACAAAACCGCCTAAGTTGTTTCCTTCTTTCTCCTCGTAATCTAAAATCAGATTGCCCAATTTTGACAAGAACGCATTGGTTTTGACAGTAAGATTTAAGGCTTGTAATAGCGACTGATAAAATCCATACATCGAAATTTCATCCAAATATCGATTGGGAATATCAAGTTCTAGCGATTTTAAAACATCAAACAAAAGCAAAGGATCTTGCTTCAATTGAAGCATGATGATGTGCAGTTCTTCTGAAGTAGGTGTGTTGTTAAATTCCTTTAATCGGATGATAACCTCGACAGCATGAATTGGTTCGTTGGGTGTTACGTACCATTTCATCAACGACATGATTAAAGCTACATCTGGTGAGTTGCTCAACAACAAACTTTCATTCGTGAAAATGGGAATATCCCATTCTTTCAGCCAATTGGCTACTTCAATAGCATGTTTCCTGCTTCGTAGCAAAAAGCAAATATCGCCTGGTTTGAAATGCGTTTCTTGAATTAAATGATCAAGAGTTTGTTTCAATTCAGATTTTAACCAATCAACTTGTTCATCAGAAACACCTCTTTTAGGATTATCCTCTGGATACGCTTTGTATTGTACAAGCCCACCTGTTTTATCAGGGTTAAATGTTTGTTCGAGTTGATCGTAAATTCCTTTCAAGTCATCAGATAAAGTAACGGTTGATGCTTGTTTGAAAAAGGCGTTATTGAATTCAATCACCTCTTTACATGAGCGGAAATTCTGATTGAGCTGTTTTTCATCTCGCGTTCTATGTAGAATTTGCAAATGTTCTTTTAAGTATTCAGGTTCAGAACCGTCAGGCTCGTCTCCTAAATGAAGAAACTGCTCCACATCGCCACCGCGCCATCTGTAAATTGATTGTTTGCCATCGCCAACAACCATATTGAAATAGTTGCTAGCAAGCGAGTTGCTGTATAAAGGCAATAGATTTTGCCACTGAATGGTTGATGTATCTTGAAACTCATCTACCAAATAATGGTGATAGCGTTCACCAACACGTTCGTAAATAAATGGAACTGGCTCGTTTAAAACCAACTCATTTACAACGGCATTGAAATCGGATAAGTGAATGATATTTAAATCTTCTTGAACTTGATCAATTAATTGACTCAGAATAGATAAAGACGCTTGTTGGTATATAGTGTTGTACATCAATTTACAGGCGATGTAATGTGGAATTCCTTGCATGATTTCATGGATATAGTTTTCCCATTCGCCTTTAAACTGATTCACTCTTTCTTCATCGCCAGCAGAAGCCTTTTTGCCTAACCATTGTCCGGTTTCTAAGTATCCTAGAATCCTTTTCCCAGGGTATTCTTTAAAGTTGAGTTGCTGCAATTTAAGCATGGCCGCAGGCATACCACTTGATTTGTACGGGAAATCTTCGATGTTCATTCCCGCTGCAGTCATCATTTCTAACCCCTTAGTTCCATATTGGATAGACTTTTCTTCAAAAGATTTTATAGTTTCTCTGAGCAATTGTTCGATATCCAAGTATTTGGATGCTTGCACATCTTTAATTTCTTCTAAAATCTGGTTGAATTGATTTTGAAGAAGAATTCGGCCTTTGTTTAGAAGCTCTTGCTCAATATTTCTACTCGATTCATCGTTAATACGGTGTAACATGAATTGCGTCAGAATCCGAGTAATTGTTGCATCATTCCCTGTTTGTTCAACCAGTGAATCAACAGCTCTTTGCAAAAGCGAGTCACCATCTAATTCAACTCGAAATTGAAACGGAAGGTGTAAGTCGAAGGCGAAAGTGTGAACCAACCGACTCACAAAACTGTCAATGGTTCCGATAGAAACATCAGCGTAATGATGAAGCATATCGCTCAAAACCCGTTGACTGCGTACGGCTAGTTCTGTTTCGTTAATTTCTAGTTTCTGAATGATGGCATGAGCAATGTGAATGTTCTCATCTAGCTTTCCAGAAGCAAATTCGATCAGTGATTCCAAAACCCGTTCCTTCATTTCGTTGGCGGCCTTGTTGGTAAAGGTGATAGCCAAAATGTTTCTGAAAGTGCTTTCAGGTTTATTTGAAAGTGCCAATGTCAGGTATTCAGTCACTAAAGTTGACGTTTTACCCGATCCAGCTGATGATTTATAAATTGTAAAGCTCATATTGTACTGCCTTATCAAATGTACTTTTGATTGAGTTTAATGCCAAGATAAAATACAGTATCTTGTCCAACTAATTAGTCAAAAATCACGTTATCAGAA